>Ga0194113_10003235_pt1 | contig 21925 bp, 11 predicted proteins | sample TA2MahC200mmetaG_FD_146193 | JGI IMG/M metagenome (GOLD analysis project Ga0194113, IMG submission 146193) | Freshwater microbial communities from Lake Tanganyika, Tanzania - TA2015017 Mahale Deep Cast 200m | ecosystem: Environmental > Aquatic > Freshwater > Lake | place: Tanzania: Lake... | reverse complement strand
TCCCCCGTTCTCCGCCCGCTCCCCGCCCCGCCTCCGCCCGCAATTTCCCGCCCTCCTCTACCCGCCCACTGCCACTGCCTGCTGCCACTGCCCCTTTTCCTGCCCCTTCCACCTCATTTTCACACACACTCCCACCCCCACACACACCCACACTCGTTCCCGCATCCCACCCCGCAGGCACCGCCACTACCGCCATCCCCCGCGTCCGCAGCACCATCTCCGCCTCACAGCCGTCCCTCCGCCCCTCGGTGTTCCGATGCGCCGCCTCTCCCTGCCCACTACCCACTGCCTCATCCCCACACACACTCCCAAACCCACACACTCCCACACTCTTCCCTTCCCGCCCCCATCCCCAAGCCGCGCACTCCTCCCGCGCCGCCCGCACGTCGCCCTCGATCAGTCGCGGCACCCGCTTCCCCGCGTTCGCCAGCGCCTCGATCTCCCGCTGGCACGGCATCAAGATCCGGTACCGCCCCCGGTCCTCCACCTGCACCTCCAGCGTCACCGCCGCCGGCATGTCCACTCCGCGCGCCCAGGTCTCCATCCGCCGTCCCAGGCACACCGTCCCCGGCCTGCAGTCCGTCAGGCTCGCCACGTTCAGGATCGTACGAAACTCCTTCACCGCCCCGTCCATGGCGGCCCGAAACGCCGTCCGCCGGCGGGCGATCTCATCGTCGGCCAGATATCCGCACCGGTCCTCCTGGCCAGAACAGTCCTGGATGTACGGCAGGTCGGTCCTCCGCATCTCCCCCCGAATCGCCTCCAGCATCAGGTCCAGCAGCAGACCGCCCGTCTCGAAGCGCGTCTTGGCCATCATCCGCAGCACCGCCTCCCGGTTCTCGAACGGCGCCGTCAGCACCAGGTGCGCCGCGTACCCGGTCAGGCACCGCTGCATCATCAGGTAGGTAAAATTCACCTCCGGCCCCCGCAGCAGATGGTGGATGTTCCGCGTCACCCGCCAGGGAAAACTGTGCCAGCCCGGCCAGCAGGCCGCCAGCCGCGCCAGGCGCTGGTGCAGTTCTTCGGGCGTGCAGCCCTCGGAATAGGGGAAAGCGAAACCGACCTTCAGGAACTCGACGCCCATCACGGCCTCCTCCCCGCCGCCGTTCGTGGCGGTGGGGGTCTCCACGGCAGGTCGTGTCCGCGCCCCTCGTTTCCGGCTCAGGCCCCGCTCTCCCGTCTCGTCACCGCGCGCACCTCCCGGCGCGTCCGTTTGCGGACGCGATTCGTTTGCGGGGGGTTTTGTCACGCCGCTGTTGGGCGTTGGTTACGCGCTCGATTCCTCGGGATGGGTGGCCGATGATACATTTCACGGCGGAGTCCGCCGTGCCGGAAAGACAATGGTTCAGTGGGACCGTATCGAGGCCCCTGCGCGGGATCGTGTCAGCGACGCGCCGACCTCACAACCCCCCGTAAAGTCATCTAAGTAATACCACATCCCCCCGCCGAAAAGCAACCACCCGCCGCGAAATATATTTTTCACCGCCCCCTGTCTTTTCCTCGCCGGTTTTAGTAGCCTTTTACATCCAAAAAATCGTGCTCCATGCAAGATTAGTTGTGCATGCGTCACTCTATGCTTGCGCTTCGGCCAGCGCTTGTATTACCTTTCAACCGTTGCCACATGTGAGTTTGGTGTTTCTGGTTTTCTATCCCATCTGTGCGCTTCAAGTCAAACCATGCAGAGCATCTATATAAGCACGCCGATGGCCCAGGAGTTCGTAGGATGAGCGCCGCGCCGCCCAACGAGGAACGGCTGATGGAGACCATCCGGCGGGGTGAAGGCCTGGATGTCGAGTTCAAGGCCTGCCGGCAGGGCCTCAGCCGCGATGTTTACGAGTCCGTGTGCGCCTTCCACCACATCGACCGCGCCGACGAATTGGGTTCGGGCATGCGCAAAATGATGCTTTATGGCAAGAAATACGGCGGAGCCGACCCCCAGTTGATTGAGGGCGACAACTTCCGCATGATCATCAGCATCCCGGAGTTCGGCGAGAACCCGGCCAAGCCCGTGCGGATCGTGCCGACCGCCCAAGTCGAGTCCCAGGTCGGTGAGCAAGTCGGTGAGCAAGTCGGTGAGCAAGTCGGTGAGCAGATAATATCCATCTTGAGGGCTTGTTTCGACAACCCGAAAGGCACGGCCGATCTGCTGAGGGCAGTTGGTCTGGCGGCTGTCTATCTCAACTACCAACGTCATCTGCTTCCACTGCTGGCACAAGGCCTGATCGAGCGCACCATCCCTGACAAGCCGCGGAGCCGGCTCCAGAAATACCGGTTGACCGACAAGGGCCGGACGCTCCTGGGGGAAGCGGACAAAGGCACGGAGAAGAACGAGCGCTGAGCAATCCCCTCCACCCGTCGGTGGCGGCAACTCACGGCAGGTCGCGTCCGCGCATCTCCGTTTCCGGCTCAAGCTGCAGGACTCTCAGACCCTATCGCGCCGCAATCATCCTGTCGCCCCCCCAGTGAGAGGCGCTTTTCAGGTACCGAACATGTGCACGACAGAATAAAGCGGAGTTTCCGCGATAGGTCCTCAAGTTTAGGCAACCGATGATACATTTCACGGCGGAGTCCGTCGTGCCGGAAAGACGAAGTTTCAATGGGGCCGCTCATCCGGGCCCCGCGCGGGATTGGACCGGCGACGCGCCGGACCCGCTACCCCCCGTAAAGTCACCTGAAAAATAACACATCCCCCGCCGCGCAATCAACACCTTCCCGTCAAAAATATATTTGGTAATCGGTTAGCGACGGGGGTGTGGGACAGTGTGAGGGTGCGTGTGAGTGTGTGGGTGGGTGGGATAGGTGTCTGCGCGAAGCGCGAGGTAGGGCAGCGGCGTCCCGCCGCGCCGCAGGCGAATGGATAAAGACAATGATCGCTATCGAAATCGAAATGAAAAGAGGCTCTTGCAAAACCCCTTGTGGTGCAGGCGTCCCGCCTGCAGAATGTGGAAAAGTCTTGGAATTGCAGGCGAGACGCCTGCACCACTGCCAGTCGGTTCAGGGTTTTGCAAGAGCCTCAAAAGGTAATTCTGACCACTCACCCACCCCGCCTCGCGCATACCTTTGGCTTTCGGCGCGGCGGGACGCCGCCGCCCTACCCGCTTTCGCGCGGCCACATACCCACTCACACACTCACGCACCCGCACACGGTCACAGTCCCCCCCCCGTCGCTAACCGATTACAAGCGGTTGTTTTGCCTGCGAGTCAGCATGCTCCGGTCCCTGTCCCTTTAGGGCCATGGAAACTGAGGCACGTGACTTGCCAAGGCTGCGCCGGCATCAGTCACGCACACGCGCCTTCCCCAACGCGCCCCTCCCACGCATCGATCTTCAGCCATCTACACACGCAACCTTTTCGCGTTCATCGTGTTGCGCACTGACACAGTTTCTCTGTCCCCACGTCCCCGTCACTATTCGTGCCTTGCAAACACCAAACCTTTCTGGCACACTGTTGCTCTGATCATTCGTCACACAGGAGAGTGCCCGATGAACCAGAGCACGAATCCGGGATGCCTATTTGCGATTCTCAAGTTGTTTGGCCTGGGCGGCGGCAAGCCCGGGGCGCTGCCGTACCGCTTGCGCGATGACTTCCTCTCACCGGCGGAGGTCGCTTTTTACCGTGCCCTTGCCGCCGTGGTAGGAGATGGTGCGCGGATTGTGTTCAAGGTCAATCTGGGCGATCTCTTCTTCGTTGTCAATCTCAACAAGAGCAACTACGCGTACCGCGGCCGGATCTCGCAGAAGCATGTCGATTTCCTGCTGTGCGACCCGCGGACCCTCAAGCCCGTGGCAGGTATCGAACTGGATGACGCCAGTCATGGTCGACGCGACCGCCAGGCGCGCGATGCCTTTGTTGACCGGGTGTTTGAAGCTGCCGGCCTGCCGCTTCTGCATGTGCCTTGCCGCCGGGAGTATGCCCCCCAAGACATCCGGGACGCCTTGGCCCCGATTCTGTCGCCGGAGACGGGGCCGCAGCCCGGTGCTGACGGCCGCGCCGCCCCGGCCGAGGCGCCTGCGGCTCAGCACGCGATGCCCGAGGCCGTCGCCGCGCCCCTCTGCCCGAAATGCGGCGTTTCGCTGGTGCTGCGGAAGGGCGCGCAGGGCCCCTTCTACGGCTGTCCGAACTACCCCCGCTGCCGCCAAACCGCCAAGCTGTAGGAGAGCCAAGTGTGCCAAACCTTCCTGTGCGGCAACGTGGCTTACAGGTTGTAGGTGATCTTCGTGTCTGTGACGGCGATGTGGCCATCCTTTGACATGGCCGCGATGAGTTCGGCGACCTCGTCGTCCGTCAGTTGCTTTTTGAACGTCGCCTTGATGTGGCTCGTCATTGTCTTCAGGGTGCGTGGTCTTGTGGCTTTCGGTTTCTTGAGGTAGTCGAGGATCGTCTGAATGCGCGAGGTCGTTAGTGTACCCGCAGGTGCAACTGCGCCGACGGGCGCTTTGAGGACCGGGATGTCGGCAACGGAGGTTTCCCGCGCAGCGTGTATTTTCTTGGCTTTGAGATGCGCGATGAGCGGGTCGTATCCTGTGTCCTTGGAGATGATGTGGAAGAAGGCGGCGGGGTCGGCGGCGGCAAGCTGGCCGATGTAGAAGGCGATGTGGAAATCGAGCGCGTTGGAACCGTTCCCGGCGATCTTGATGTACTCGGCCTTGCCGCCCATGGCCTGCATGGCCTGAGCCACCTCAAAGGGCACTTTGGTCTGGTTGGCTCCTACAAAGACCAGTACCTTGAAGTGATCCTGCTGCAGGCCGACGAGACTCTCGGGCTGGACGTTCTCGAAATCAATCAGGACGTAGTTCGTGCGCATGGCTATGCTCCTGTTCAGAATGGCAGTTCGGGTTGTGAGGGGTCGTCTTGGGGGAAGGCATGTCCATTGTCCGGCCCCACCAGATCCAGGCGCAGGGTTTCAATCAGGGCTTTGCGAACGTCCAAGCTATTCATGGTATTTTCCGCCTTACGTTGACGTACCCTCCGGTATCCGCATGACGCCGTCCGCGTCGGCTTTCACCTCGCCGCCGCTGACGAGTCGCGCCAGGCTCTTCATGACGTGTTCACGGATCTGCGGACTGGTGGCCTTGAAGCCCAACAAGCGTGAGACGCCAACTGCGACATCGTCCGAACTGGCGCCGTGGCAGTGCCGCAGCAGCGTCCTCACTGAGGCGTCATACTCCTCCGGAGCGATCATCGTGGGTTTGCGCAGGGCGGCCGACGTCACGGCCGAGCGATTACGGGGAATGGCCTGCCTCTTCGGCAGCGTCAGAAAGTCCCCATTGCGCAGTAGTCCCCCGGCTCGCTCGTGTTCCCGTATCGCGCCCCGTATCTGCTGCTCAAACGCGCTGTTGATACGCGCCAGACCGAAGAAATCCCGGCACCGGTGGTCAAGCTCGTCCCGGTGCATGGGGGCTTCGCACTCCAGCACCCTCAGAATGACCGCCTTGAGCGTGGCCATGCCGACGGCGTTGGAAACGGCATGACCCGATGACTGCTTGTAGGGAGTCGCGAGCGTGCCGATGCCGTTATGTTCCACATCACGGGGGGCGGCTCGGACAACGGCGGGCCGACCCGGCGGAGCCGCCGGAGGGAGGTCCGGTGCCAACGTGCCGGGAGCCTCCCTGTTATCCGGTGGGCTGGGCGTGTCGGCCCGCTCGAACGCTTCATCGGCGCGCCGGCCGACTTCATCGCTGTCGGCCTCGGCAAGCAACGCCTCGATCCTGCGCCGTAATCTCTCCTTCGCCTGCTCCGGCTGTTTGAACCAGTCGGTGCTCCAGATGCGGTGTATACGCCACCCCTGGGATTCCAGAACCCCCTGGCGCAGCCGATCCCTTTCACGGGCAAACCGCGAAGCGTGATAGGTAGCGCCATCACACTCAACGCCCAGCAGGTACCGGCCGGGTCGCCGCGGATCAATCACCGCCAGATCAATGAAGAAGCCGGATTGGCCAACCTGGGTGTCGGCGGCATATCCCATCGCCTCGATGGCGCGCAGAACGGACGTTTCAAAGGGCGAGTCCTCTTCCCGACCGGAAGCACACGGCATATCCAATGCGCCCGTGCGCGCAAAGCGGAGATAGTTCTTCAAGGCGCGCACACCGGGCGACACACTCTCGCCGCGGATAGTGATCTCCTCGTCCGTGATGGATGAGAAGACCTCGCAGCGGTATTTGGCGCGGGAGAACAACACATTCAGACGGCGGGCGCCATGGACGCCGTTGACCGGGCCAAAGTTAGAAGCCATGTGCCCAGACGCGTCGCGGCCGTAGCCGACCGAGATGAAGATCACGTCCCGCTCGTCGCCTTGGACGCTCTCCAGGTTCTTGACAAAGAACGGTTCGTGATCGGCGCGGTTGACAAACGCCTCGAGGCCGGGGTCGTCGCGCAGCGCCAGTTCCAGTTCGTCCAGAATAGCGTCACGCTGGGCCGTCGAGAAGGTCGCCACCCCGAGCGAGTGCCGTCCATGTTCAGCCGCATGGGCGCGGATCGCCTTGACCACCTCCCGCGCCTCCTCGCGGTTGGTGCGCGACCGCGAGCGGTCATAGCAGCCGACGACCGGATGGAAGCGGACGCCCATCCCGCCGTTTCCCGTCTGGAAAGGACTGGGAATGATGAAAAGCCGGTTCTCATAAAACTCGCGGTTCGAGACGGCGATCAGCGAATGGTGGCGGCTGCGGTAGTGCCAGCGCAGGCACGTCTCGGGGGCGCCGCGCGCGACGCACAAGGAGAGGACACTCTCCATGGCCTGCGCCGGGGCCGTCCTGCTCTCAACGGGTCGGGCCGTCGCGCACGCCTCGGCGTCCGGATCGGCCTCCTCGTCATCGCCGGATGAGAGCCGCTCGAAGAAACTCGTGGGCGGAAGTTGTTTGCTGTCACCCACGACGACGATCTGTCTGGCGCGGGCGATGGCCCCGAACGCATCAACGGGCTTCACCTGGCTCGCCTCGTCAATGACCAGAAGGTCGAACTCGACCGCGCCAGGCTCCAGGTACTGGGCGACGGAGAGGGGGCTCATCAGGAACACGGGCTTGATGCTCTGCACCAGGCCGCCGGCCCGCCTCAAAATCGTGCGGATGCTCCTGCGGTTGCGCTTCCGCTCCGCTTCCCCCCGGATGAAGCCGATGTCACCAATCCGCTCGCCCGATTTCGGCAGGCCGGCATGATGGGCGGTCAGGACACGTTGGCGGGCCAGATCGAGCCGTTGCCTGTCGGTGCCGCGGAACTCGTCGACGGTGCGGTTGTGGACCGCCTCCTTGAAGTCGGCGATCACCGGATGAGTCCTCAGTGCCTGGCGGATCAGCGCGGTGTAAAACGACTTCAGGAACGACGTCTCGACGAGCGCCGGATCGAGCCTTCCCGACACGGCTTCGTCCGCGAGCGCGCTCATGCCCAGTTCGGCCAGCCTCCTGCTCGAACGCAAGAAGCGGGACCAGTCCGGCAAGGTCTCCCGGTGCCCGATCCAGCCCTGCAACCGCTCTTCCAAGACGGGGAAGGGGGTCTCTTCAAGCGGACGGGAAAAAGCTGCGACCCAGTCGAGCCCGAGGCGCTCGGCCACGCTCCGGGCCGCAGACTGCCAGGCGTCACGGGCGGCTGCAACCCGATCAATCGCACCCGTGATCGCACGGGTCTCCTTGACCACCCCCACCAGCGCCCTGAAATCGTGCCCGAGCCCGGCGCGCACCGACGCCTCCGCCCACTCCAGCACGGCGCGCACCGCACCCCAGTCGGTCCGCTCGCCGCACCAGAGGGTTCCGAAAGCCCGCTTGGCCGTCTCCTGCAGGCGGGCAAGGGTCTCACGCGCCGCTCGTGCGGTCAGCAGCGTGTCGAGCAGGGCGAGGCGCTCGGCATCGTTCCTGGGCCTGTAACCCGCGAGAACACCTGCAAGCTCCCTGCGCGCATGGCGATAGGAGGCGTTGAAGAATTTGAGGGGCGACCCCGCACAGGCGCCAAGCGACGCGCGCTCCCCCTGCCAGTCCCGGTCAAAAGCGGCCGGCGTGACTTTGCCCGCAGCCACGACCAGCGCGTCCGAGAGCCGCCGGCCGCAACCAACCCACTCGGCAAGATCCACGCGCCCGCTCTCCCAAGCCGGATCGGAGATCGCGGCACGGTCGATGGCCTCGGGAGCGGCCGCCAGGTGCTGCCCGATGACGATCTGGTCGGCAAGGTGCTCGATGCTGTCGGCCGTGCGCTGCGAAATGGACGCCGCCAGCGTCGCCGCGCTCTCCCGCAACGTCGCGAGAGCCGCCAGCGCCGCCATGACTGTCCGGGCCATCGGCTCCAGGTCGATGCTGAGGACATTGTCCGCGGAGACGCCCCGCCAGAGGGATTCCCCCGGCGGGCCAACGAGATCGAGCGCTTCCTCGAAGGCGACCGCCTCCTGCAAACGCTCATCACGATCCTCCGGCGACCACGCCTCGACGCCCTCCAGAGGCACTTCGACCCCCTCGTCCTGCAACAGGCACAGATGGCCGATGATCTGGAACGGCGTGAGGCCGGAGGGGGAGAGCGGGGCGTGGAGCGCCTGCGGCAACGCATTGAGGGTGTCGCGCTTGCGCGTGAAATCGGGCACCGCCTGGGCCTCCCCCGGCATGACCGGCGGCCCCAGTCCCCAGGCGTTCATGACCGACGCCAACATGCGGGCGCTGCTCTGGCCCGCGCCATGCAGCTCTAGGCAGATCGAGTCCAGCCCCTCGTGCTCAAGGCGGCGCTTCACCACGTCTAACGCCGCCATCTTTTCCGCCACGAACAAGACACGCTTGCCGTCCAGGACCGCCGTGGCGATGAGATTGGTGATGGTCTGGCTCTTCCCGGTGCCGGGGGGGCCTTGAATGACCAGGTTCATGCCGCGGCGCACCTTCTCCACCGCAAGGGTCTGCGAGGAGTCGGCGTCCACCACGTGGTCGAGCTTCTCGGGAGGGACCAGGTCGTCTATCGGAACGTCGTCTGCGAACGGTGGCTCGGTGACGGGCAAGCCGTCCATCAGGAGTCCGGCGAAGATGGGGTGCTTGCCAAGAGCCTTCTCCTCGGGCCATCGGTCGTGCCTCAGGTCGAGGTACATCAGGTATTTCTGGAACGAGAAGAAGCCCAGCGCCAGAGCGTCGGGCAAAACCCGCCACCGCGCCAGACCCGCGACCCGGCCGGCAACCGCTTGCAAATAGTCCGCGATCGCGAAGTCATCCGCTTCCGTGTCAGGGGCGGGGAGGTCGATGTCGAAGGACTGTTTCAGGCGGGCGATCAGGGAGACGTTGCCAAACACCTCCTCGCCCTCGATCACGGCCAGGCGGAAGCGCTGGGACTCCGACGCCCGACGGTCGCGGATGATCTGCACGGGGACAAACACCAGGGGCGCGTGGAGGGCGACATCGGAATTGTTGTCCTCGTACCACACCAATTGCCCCAGGGAGAGGAACAGCAGGTTGGATCCCTGCTCCTCGACGGCCGTACGTGCGTCGCGCTCCATGGCCGTCAGGCGCTTGGCCAGGGCGTCAGCGGTCAGCGTGGTCTGGAGCCAGTTGTCCGACCGGACCTTCTCAAGCGCCGCGGCGGCGGCCTCATCATCCACGGCGCCGGGATCGGCAGGCGCGTCAGTGGCTTGGTCGTCGGCCGGAAGGAAGGCAAATGCACGGGACTTCTCAACGAGGCGCTCGTACACCTGGGCCGAATGCTCAGTGACGATGTGGATGAGTTTGGCCGATTTCGATTGCGGGCGGAGGGAGAGGGCGCGGTTGCGTAGGGAGAGGTCCAGTAACTCATTGCGCGCCTGCTGCAGGGCATGGAAAAGGGCCGGGGAAGGGGCTGCGGCCGAATCAGGCGTCGCTGTCGTCACATCATCCATATCGCATCCGTATCCGTCAGGCTGGCGCCATGGCGCCGCGCCACAAGAGAGCGGGCGGGATGTCCGGCACGCCACCGCCCTCGGCATCAACGCCAGCCCGCCCACACCCGCCGGCGACCCGCGTTGTTTGGCCCGATCAGCCCCGATTCCATTTGACGGCAATGATGCCATGTTCAAGCGATGCGAACAAGTTCATTTGTGGGGTCTTATTCAGCCTGGTCCTTCCCAAGCAACATTAACGTCAAAAGGTGATTCCCTGCCGCGGCCTCGATCACATGAGACCGCTTCTGCACCTGGCGCAGAACATCCGTGAACTGGATGATGTTGACCCCGGCCTTTCTGAACAGGTCGAGCTCTTCCGGATGCTTGACGGCGTTGACGACAAGCTCCCGCGACCACTCTCCGGGATAGAGACGCTTACGCAGGGCGACCTTCTTCGGATGGTCGAACTTTTTCTGGATCCATTCCCGGATGCCTTGCTTCAGCTCCGCCGTCTTCCGCTCCTTTGCGTTGTCCGGGCCGATGCCGCGCTTCTTCTGCACCGATTTGGGCACTTTGCTGACGTAGGCGATCGGGTTGGTGGACACCTGGACCTCGATCTGCCTGCAAACGTGGTTACCATCCGGGCTTGGCTTGAATGCCAGAATGTCGATCTCGTGGACCCCGATCTTGATGCCGCGAATCGTGAAGAAACCCTGCCGATTGATCCATTCCTGGACGACCTCTTCAGCGAGCAGTGCCATATCCACCTCCGGTCTGCGTGTGCATCATCGTTAGGACTCTCGTTTCTTGACCTATCGCTTTCCGTAGTTCTCCAGCTCCCACTGGGCGAGCGACTGTTCGCCGGCGGCGAGCCGGACCTTTGCGATGGCGTCACGGTACTCGTCTATCGTCTTCATCCGCGTCCAGCGCACGGTCTCGCACCCGGGCACCTGGCCGAGCACGATAGAGTCGAGCGGGCAGTGCGGCGGCGCGGGAATCTCGCCCAGGCACCAGCGGTACTTGAGATAGAGGTTGAGCGCCTTCTGCGCATGGCCGATGCGCATGCCGCCGTCGGCGAGAACGTCCTCATGTTTGGCTGACAGTTCATCGGCGAGCCGCTTGACGTTGGCGACATGCACCTCTTCCGCCACGCTGTGTTCATATTCACCGGCCATCTCCTCCAGCAGCTTCCGCAGCGAATCCTGGAACGGCTTACGATCCTTCTCCGTGGTTCCTTCCTTGTACAGCCCCGACCGCTGCACCGTGCCGGCAAGGGTCAGGGTGAAGAACTCGTCAAGGATGAACCTACGTTGCGCATTTGCGGTCATAAGACAAACCTCCACGTTTGATTAGAGTTTCATGGCTGCCCCTTTGGAACTCAAAGCGGCTGGAACAGATATTGTCTGTTGACTCCTGCGCTGGGATGAGGGACCCTGTGCCCATCCAAGATGGTGTGAGCTTCATAGGCATGATGTGAGTTCATCCGGCACCTCGCCTACGCCCGATAGCCACACGTGCTTCATGGCGCGGGTGAGGGCGACGTAGAGCAGGGAGAGCTCGCCGGCGAGGTGCGCCCGCTGCGAGACCTGATCCAGGCCCTCGAAGCCGGCCGGTTTGAGCGGCCAGACGCCTCTGTTCAGCCGGGGCAGAATGACGCCGACGAACTCCAGTCCCTTGGCGCGGTGCATCGTCGCAATGCTCACCGCGTCCTTCTGGATACCGTCGTCCTCTTCGGTCTTGATCTCCAGACTCTCGATCTCGCGCCGTTTGAGCGCCTTGCCGACTGCGAACACCTCTTCCTTGGTTCGGCAGAGGATCGCATAGTCGCAAAGGGGGCGCTTGTCTTCGGTCGCCCACTCCTTGAGCTTCTTGGCGACCGCGTCCATTTCCTGTTCAAAGCCGTCGAAACGCACCATCTCCGGTTTGGTCCCGACCACGAGCGAATGATACCCCTTGTTGTTATCGCTCTCACCGTCGAGATCGTCCACCGACACCCCTTCCAGCAGAGCCACCGCCAGTCGCCGGATATGCTCCGTCGAGCGGTAGTTGAGGTAAAGCTTCGCCGAACGGCCGCGCACATTGATCCCGCACTTGTTCAAGACGGCCCGCCGCCCGTAGATGCGCTGATGGGCGTCGCCCACCAGCATCAGCGAGTTCGGGAGGCTGGCGTCGTAGCGGTTCCCCGACAGCGCGCACACCAGCCGCAGCGCCGGCATGCTGAAATCCTGGGTCTCATCCACGATCACCGCCGCGTAGCTCCTCGCACCGCCCTCCTTCGCGATCAGTTGCGCGGCACAGTCCATGATCTCGTCGGGCTCCATCATGTTATTCGTTCGCAGAATGGCGCGGTACTGCTCGAAGACGCTCCAGATGGCTTTGCGGTCTTTTCCCGGCACCCGCGTCCCCTGGCCGATACGCGGCACCCGAAGATACTCCCCCTCTGAGGCGAGTTGATAGGCCAGCACGATCTGCTCCCATTCGTGCAGGAAGAACGACACGTCCTGCGGCCCGTCATACGCCGACCGGCCCAGGGCCTTGACCATCAGCTCGCGCCGCTTGTCGCCCGCCAGGATGGGGTTGACCGCGATGCCTTGCTTCCGCAGGTAGCCGAGCGCCCACTGGTCGAGGTTCACCACGTCGATCCGCGCCATCGTAGCCTCGGAGCAGATGGTGGCCAGCAGTTTGCGGATGTCGGCGCAGAGATTCTTCGTGAAGGTCGTGAAAAGCAGCCGCCCGCCGCCGGTAAACACGTTTTCGAGCAGGTGCTTCGCCCGATGCATCGCCACCACCGTCTTGCCGGTTCCCGCGCCGCCGAGCACCTTGATGGGGCCGTTGGCCCGTTTTTGGACGATCTTGCGCTGCGAGGCGTGCAGGTAAACCCGCCACTTGGCCAGCGTCGCGTTGCGCACGGCATTGAGTTCCTCTTCGGTGGAGACGAAGACGAACTGGCCCTGCGAGGCCAGATTGGACTCGATGGCGTCGGCCACGTTGTCGCCCGCCGGCTTTTTCTCCGCCTGCTCCGCACGAAGCACCGCCAGAAGCTCGCCGACCGGCTTGCCGTCCGCGACCTGCAGCAGGATGTCGAACACCCCCTGGGGGAAGCTCTCTTCACGTCCCAGCAGGTCGTCCTCGTCAACAATCTGCCGGACTTGCCCGAGCAGCCCCTCCGGCACGCCGAGATCCAGCAGTTCCTGGTCGGTCGGCCTGGTCTCGAACAGGCGCGCCGCGGCGGCCGCCCGCCGCCCGGCCGACACCTTGGGCGCGGCCTCCTTCAGCTCTACAGTGAATACCTGCAGCTCGCCCGTGCGCGCGTTGACCTCGCACCCGCGGCGCGTCGCCCAGCGGTAGGCGTCCTCGTGTTCGCCGGCGTGCAGCAACACCGCGTTGCCTTTGTCGTCGAGCACCAGCACCACCCGGTATTTGTCGTTCACGCGCACGGTGCGCAGCAGCCGCTTGTAGCTGCCGTTGACCTTCTCGAACTCCATCCCTCCATTCACGCCCTCGCGCATGAACTTCACGATGAAGGAGTCGATCAGCCTCCCCGCCTCGCGGCCCAGCTTGTTGACGCTGTCGAAGAACTTCTTGTCGATGGCAAAAGCGCCCATGGATCACCTCTCTCCTGAAACCTTGTTCCGCTCCAACACCCGCTGCGCGAACTCACCCTGTCCATCTTCTCCCGCCACCCCCACCAGCCAGCCTTCCGCCCGCATCGCCTGCGCGCCTGACGTCGCCGCATCGAGCCACGCGGCCTTGCTGCGCATCCAGACCAACTGGCCGAACCCGATAACCTCCCCGTCGCTCTCGCGGACGATGTCCTCGAACGCGGCCGGCACCTCGCCGACGCCTGCAGCCTGCAGCGCGGCGACCAGCGCCCGGCACGGGTCGTCATCCTCCGGGAAGTTGGACAACAGCAATTCCCAGGCCCCCTGCCCGTCCAGCAGCTTGGCGCGGGCGCGCTCGGCCCAGAAGGTGTCTTCCCGCATGGCCGTGCTGAAGAATAACCCGACGGCAGACGGCAGGAACTGGAACACGGTCACAAGGGCGAAAAACGCCTTCCAATCGCTCTGCGCGTCATTCGGCGGCGTGTCGTCAAAGCGGCAGCAGACGCGCATCGCCACCCGCGACGCCTCACTCGCGTCGGGCCAGACATAGACAGCCACCGCGTTCCGCCCGGCCGTGAGCCGTGCCAGCGGCGCCCCCGCCGGCACGGCCGCCAGAAACGTCTCCTGGCCACCGGGCAGCTCCGGCCGCTCGCTGCTCGCCGACGCGACGTACTTGCCCAGGCAGCAGGCCTCGCACTGCGCGTGCGCCACGAAGAGCGCATCATCCGCCACCCGCAGGTACGTCAGAAGCCGCTCCAGCCCGCGATCCATCGTCAGCCACTCGTCCCAGAAGTGGTGCGGCTCCTCCTGCGGCTTGTCCGGGTTGCGCAGCGGCGTCAGGCTCTTATAGTGGGCAAACAGCTTGCGGCGCGTTTCGCCATCGGCCCCGCCCGGCGCCGCGAGGCTCCGCATCCACCCGGGCGTCTCCACAGTGGAGGCCGGATCCACGTCCGACCAGGCGAGCGACCAGACGCGGTACCCGGCATCCATCAGCGCGATCCGCTTGCGCAGATCCTCCGCGACAATCTCCTTGTGGTATTCCCAGCCGTCCAGGAAAACGGCGACCGGCCGGGCCGCCATCGCCTCGGTGTCCTGCGGATAGAGGACGGCGTCGGGCCGGCAGGCGCGCAATACCCCCTTCTCCCGGCCCAGCTCTTCCTGGAACACGCAGGCCCACACGCGGTCCCCCGCCGCCCCCGCCTTGGGTATGCGCAGCATCAGCCCCTTCGTCAATCCCGGCACCACCGTCGGCTCGCACGTCCCCCGCATCTCCCGGACGCGCGCATCGAGCTGCTGCACGAACGCCCGTTCGAGTTCGCTCTCCAGAAGGCCCGCCAAGTAGTCGGTCACCGACAGTTCGCGTTGCTCGAAGACCATCCCGCCCCGCAGCCGGGTCAACTGGTCCAGGATCGCCAGGGCGCTCCGCCGCGAGATCTTGTGACGCCGGGACTGGTTCTGGTAACGGTAGAGGCAGCGATAGCAGCCGTCCTTCTCCGCGTCGTTGCCGCAGGCGCATGTCTGGAGCACCGCGCGCGCCTGGTCAAGCACGTCGAAGAGCAGGCGCCCGTCGCCTTGCACAAACTGGCGCAGGTACCCGGTTCCTCCCGGCACGCTGTCGTACAGCACCAGGAAATGCTGGCGCAGCGTGCTCCCCGGAATGGGCAGCGTCTGAATCGTGATCTGAAGGTGGTCAACCTTGCCGTGGAACTGGCGCTCCAGTCCCAGTTTGATGGCGGCCATCAGGGATTCCACCTGCTGGTCGCCGGTCAGCAGCACGGGGATGAACAGGCGCAGCGCCTCGGTGTTGTATTCCCGGTAGAGCTGGTGATTGACGAACGGAGCGGGACCCTCGTCTTTTTTCGCCGCCAGGCACCAGGGGGCGTGGGTTGTGTCGTCGTTCAGTTTCGTGCGGCCGCACGAGGGGCAGATGTCAAACCCCCTACCCCGGACCGCTTCCCCATTGACGTTGACCGCGGGATCTCCATTCGGCGTTGACTCGCCAAAATTGACCTCCCGCATCATCAGATGTTCAATATATTCGTAACCGAAGGGGATCTCCGCTTCGGCCGGGCTGTGAAACGAGGCGGTCACGACGCTGCGGCGCTCGAAGAAGACTTTGCAGTCGAACCACTTGGGCTGGCGCTGGTCGCTGGCGTCGTCGGTTAGCGCGTTGCGCTCGCTGTCCACCGTAATGAACTGTTTGGGCCTCAGCAAAATGCGGACCTGACCGACATCGCTCCAGTCAGCCTGGCATTGCGGGCACAGCGGCGGCAGGCTGGGACCATCGGGCACCATGGCGTCGCAGGCCGGACAGAACCGCCAAGGCAGGGGGGCATCGGTCTGCGCAAGGTCCACCGCACCGATGGGGACGTGGTGGCCGTAGGCATAGAACTCCATGCCGGGCGCCAGTTCGCGCAGGGCGGTGGAGGCAGGCCGCTTGATCTCGTACTCGACTTTGGCGGCCGATCTTCCACCTCCCGTTCCCGCGGTCTCGCGGTAAAGGATCGTCTGCAGGCCGACCCCTTCTTCGGGGAAGGCGTAGTTCGGCAGCAGCGCGGCCATGTCGCACAGCCAGCCCCAGACGCTCTCGCCCCGCAGTTTCCGCAGCAGCGTCCGGAACGCGCCGCGCTCCTTCTCCAGCGCCTCGCACTGCTCCTGCCGCGCCTCCTCGGTGAGGCCTACGTCGGCCTTGACCGCCTTCAACTGCGCCGTGATCCCCTGGGCCTTGTCCTCATAGCCCTTCAGCACCACGCGCAGCGCCGCAACCTCGTTGCGCAGGGCGTTGTCCAGACCGCCCGCCTCCGCTCCGCCCGCATACGCCCGGAGCGCGTCCGCCGTCACGGGGGAGGCGTGGGCGCCCAGCGCGGCGACGAACCGTACGGCCAGACCGCCGCGCCGCGTGGCGTACCATGCCAGGAACGTGGTGGGGAAGACCGCCGTTTGGGCGCCCAGCGCCTTGAGCATGGCGCCGATATCGCGGGGAAAGGCCGCCTGCTTCTCCTGCGCGATCCACGCTCCGAGCGCGAATCCGAGGTACTGGCGCTGCAGGACGGAGACCGCATCCAGGTACACGCCGGGCGCCCGAACCCCTCCCGCCATCATCTCCCCGGGCGTCTGGAAGAAGTAGAGGTCGTGCGGACGCGCGTTCGCCACCGTCACATTGACGGCGCTGCCCGTCTTGCGGCCCGACCGCCCGATCCGCTGCACATAGGAGGACTGGGTGGGCGGCACCGAGCACAGGAGCACGGTGGAGAGGTCGCCAATGTCGATACCCATCTCCAGCGTCGGCGTCGCCGAGAGCAGATTGGGGTGCCATGCCGCCGGCTCCTTGCTCTTGAACCGCTTCTCGATCTCCGTGCGCTCGTCGCGCTTGAGCAGCCCCGTGTGTTCCACCGCGACCAGCCGGAACACGTCCCCGCCGATGTAGTGCTGCCGGTAGTGATGCGGCGGAACCACCGCCGGGGCCAACACGCCGCGGCACCCGGGTCCGCGGCAGGCCACGCGCCCGTCCGCCGCGTCGAGCAAGGCCCGCGGCACGTGCCGCAGCCGCCCGCAGACCGGGCAGCGCATCGCCGCCAGGTTGCTGCTGATCACGACCCGCTCCTGCGGCAGCACCCAATACTCCATGGCCGCCTTGGCCTGTGGCCCCGCCGTCACCTTCTCCAGGATGCCTGCCGCGGCGAGCCCGTTCAGGAGCGCCTCCAGCGCCGCGGTCTCGCCGCACCCCGTGTGCGACTCGAACAGCGCATGCGTCTCCCCGCCCGGCGTCAGCGCCAAAGCCAGCCGCGGCGTCCCGCCCGCCGTTGCCCTGCCCGGGAAGACGGGGTGCATGCCGCCCCGCGACATCCCCTGGAGCGCCCACTTCAGCGGCGTCTGCCAGCGCACGACGCCCAGATCGGCGACCCGGAGGATGGATGGCACAACGTCGGCATCCAGCACCGCACCGCGCCGCAGCATCAGGTCAGCCAAGGCCGCCACGCACGCGCGCAACCTCGGCGCCGTCAGGTGGCGCAAAGCCTCGAAGTTGTTTCGCAAGGGCGTCAGCACCGCCTCCCAGCGGGCATCCGTGCGCTCGGGCAGCTTCACATAGGCCGCCGCCACGCCCGTCTTCTCCAGCGTCCGGCCGATGTTCGACTTGAACCCGAACTCCATGCAGACTTCCCAGCGCAGCCGCAACTCCAGCCAGTGGAGCGTCTGCGCCGAGGGCGCCGCGCCGCGCTCCTCCAGCTCGTGCCAGCCGTGCCACCACTTGCAGTCCTGCGGGATGAAGGTCGCCAGCCGCGCACCCGGATCGGGATAACGGGCGTGCAGGTCGTCGCCGAATCGCGCCAGGAGGTCCGGCAGCGGCACGTCCGGCAGCGCGTTCTCGTGGATCGTGTGGGCGAGTTGGGTGCGGAAGGTGGATGACCAGGTGCGCCCGCCGAAGTAAGAGGCGCGGTGCGAGGCGTCCTGCACGTTGTCGTTGAAGGCGATGATCTTCTTGTCTCGGTTGTACACCGATCCGTTCAATGTGGCGATCATGTGGCTGCACAACGTGGCCGTCCGCATGCCCACCAGCATGATGCCGCCGTCGTCGGCCCCGCACACCGGACAGATCCGCCGCCCGAAGGCGTACGGTTGTCCGTCCGCCTGACGCGTGTGGGTCTCCATTTTCGGTTGCTGTACGGCCACCCGCAGCAAGGCGCTCGAACCGCACTCGGGACACGCCGCCTCCCCTTCGCCCGCCAGCGCCCGGCAGGCGCAGCAGAGGCGCCGGATCTCGCCGTTGAGGTGTCCCGGCGTCTCGCCCTCCGCCAGTGGCACCACAAAGCGGACCGCCTCCGAGCCCTTCGCGAAGAAGTGGCGGTAGATATCGTCCAGCACGCTGATCAGCTTCCTGTCCTTGGCCGCATAGACGCTGATCCAGCCCGAACATCCGCAGGTGCGGCAGTTCGCCAGCGGCAGGTAAAGGGTCTCGCCGCCCGCCTCCCCGGCCCCGGCCCGCGACAGGTTGGGGATGTCCGTCAGGTCGTCCGCAAAGGCCAGTTCCGCGGCGCCGGGCCGGATGGAGGCGACCATGCGCGACATCTCGCGGGTCCAGTACTGGATGCGCACGTCCGGATAGTCGTACGCGCGGTCGCAGACCTGGCGGATGCGCGAAAGGAGCGCCGCGAGGCTGCGGATCGCGGCCTCGGTTTGCGCGACATGGCCGGCCGCCTCGTCGTCGAAGAGGTTCCGCGCCATCGCGGCGGCGACCGTGCCGAGCAGCGGCACATGCCCCGCGCAGCGCCGCACCAGCGCCGCCGCGAACGGGTCACCCAGCAGCCGCCTGGCCAGCTCATCCACATGCTGCTGGTCCCTGGCGGTCTTACCGTCGCGCAGGGATCGAAAGCGCGCGAGGTCCGCACCCCCGACCGCGAACCCCCAGAGCCCGAGCTGGCGGCGCAGATACTCCTCCTCGTTGTCTTCCGCCATCGGCAGGTAGTCCTCGACCGTCGCGAGCGGCGCCCGCGTGTCGCCCGGCGGCGGCAGAAACTCGGCCGGGGTCAGCCGGTCCTCGCCGATGAGCGCGTCCGGGTCAAAGGCCTCGCCGAACACGGTGGCGGCATAGTCCAGAATTTCCTGCGCGGAATCGCCCCCGCCCAGCGTGGCGGAGGTGCCGACGCAGCAGAGGCGCCCCGTCTCCAGCCGCATCCGGTCCTTCAAGCGCCGCAGCAGGCAGGCGAGGTCGGCCGCCTGCGCCCCGTCGTAGGTGTGCAGCTCGTCCGCCACGCAGTAGCGCAGCTCGCCCTGCGTGTTGTCCTGCCACAGCGGGGCGTCCTCGGGCCGGATCAGCAGGTAGTCGAGCATCTTGTAGTTGGTCAGCAGGATCTGCGGCGGATGCTCGCGCAGCGCGGCGCGGTCGGTGATAACGGTCTCGGCCCCCATCTCCTTTTCACGCTTGTTTGACTTCCATCCCTCGCCGCTATCCTCGCCGATGTAGAGGCCGACCCGTAAGCCGTCCAGTCCGCGATGCTTGTGTACTGCCTTGGCGATGCGTTCGGCCTGGTCCGTGGCCAGCGCGTTCATGGGGTAGATGAAGATCGCGCGGATGCCGCGGTCGTGCTTGTGCGCCGCGCAGTGTTCGAGCACCGGCAGCAGGAAGCACTCGGTCTTGCCGGAGCCCGTGCCCGTCGCGATGATCGTGGAACGGGGCGCCGCGCCGCAGAGGCGGTCGAAGGCGCGCTGCTGGTGCAGATATGGCGTGAAGCCGATATCCGCCAGAACCGGCGCGAAACGCCTGCGTGCTGCGGGGTCGGCCTTGCGAAACGGCAGATGCAACTGGAGGTACGGCCCCTTGACGACGGGTTCGGCGGAGCTGAAAAAGGCGTCCCAGAGTCCGGCAAAGTGCGGCGTCGCCAGCGGGAACTGGCTCTCCAGATGGCTCTTGAGCCCCTGCGTAAGCTGTCGGTCTACGAGTGTCGGGAGCATGGCGGCGAGGAGTGGTTAAGGGTTTTGGGGGCTTGACTCAGAATTCAGGCGCAAAGAAAGGACGTACTTTCCGACAGGTTCGGCCACATCCCGAAACAATGCGGGAGCGTCGGTCAGCCTGTTTTTCCGCAAAAACGCGGCCCATTGAATCTGCTTCTGCGGGCTGGTTTGAAACGCGATCGAAAAACATTCCTCTTCGCCGGTGGGAAGTCGCGTCCCGCGACGCGCGAAGGTGTTCCGCATCGCCTCACAGACCGTACTCGTATTTTGCGGGAACCGTGTCGTCAGCACATGAAGGTCATAAAAATCCTTCATCCGGCTGTTGGCCATCCCGTTCACCACCATCGTTTCAATCTTCTCGGCGATGACGGTCGGGATCGGATAGGTTTTCAAACGGGGAGGCGGCAACCCCAACAAGGTGGGAAATTCGGACAGCACCGCGGGGGGAGTCACTGCATCGCCGACACCAATGTCGAATTGCAGGGGTATCCGCGAATTGCCGAGAAATGCGGTCAAGGTGATCCGCGTGCCGCCATAGTCGGTCCGCTTGCGTATTTCCGCACCCGCCACTGTCCCGCTGTCGAAGCGCAAGCCGCCCGCAAGATCCGTGGGAGCGTCGCAGATCGCTTTGAAAACGCGTATCAATTCGTCCTTCGATGCGTCGCCGCGCCACAAGAAATCGGAGTCCATCGTGGGGCGGTATCCGATCCCATCTGTCCAAAGGACAAACAACATTCCGCCCTTGAGGATGAACGTATCCTTCCATTCGCTGACGGAAATCTTGTACAGGAACCGTTCGATGCCGTATCTGGTCAAAATCAAGTTATACAAGACCGACAAGCTGTCCGCCTTGTTTTTCAGCCGCGCCTTGACCGAATCGGCGAGGCTTGCGCTTTTGTCATCGCTCATGTCGTGATCCCTTCAAGATAGGGGAGGATCACTTTTTCCACCCGCACCGCGCGCGCCGCGCGCATGATGTCATCGATGCTGGCCGCCTTCCCGCGCAGGCATTCCCGAAGCGACTCGATCGCGACATCGATCCCTATCTTGTTCCTATATTTGAAACAGTCGGCAACCGTCTTGGCCGGGGAATACACCTTCACGAGCACGCCGTCTAGATTCTTCTCCTCGATCCCGTAAGCATAGTATCCCTGCGCCATGAAAAACACGCGCGTCCTGAAGTCGTGAAGCGCCGGAGCTCTGCGCCCCTGCGGCAGGGCAAAACTGATTTCTCCCGGAAGCTGCGTCGTCAGATTGTGGATGCGAAGAGCGGAATATAGGCAAACGACGGCATCCGGACACCGGAGCGCAAGCACCTGGAAATCGTACCATGCGCCGGGCCGGAACTCGGGTGACACATAAAGCCCCCGCGAAATCTGCTTCAGCGTTCCCCGGCGGACACGGTTGGCTATCGTTTGCGGCGACACCCCGTGCGCACGCGCCGCGGAAGCCGCCATCATGCGGCCGCCAGCAACCAGCCTGTCGAGACTGTCAGACATGTCCTTAAAACCTCAATTGACAACACGCATACGAATGTAATGTTTCGCATGCAATTTGTCAACATGACTTCCCCCACCCTAATCCTCGCCTAAGGCAGGGCAAATGCACGCAACTTGTTAAATGAGAGATGAAAAGGCTTGCTAATGGGCTATAGGTTTTCTATACTGCACTTCCATGGCTACCCGTCTTCCGTTGATGCACAAGACGCCCTTCGTTCTGGACAAGCGACCGCTCCGGGAAGCGACGAGTCCGCACGCGGGGCTGCTGGCGACTTCGCGGGCCTTCCGCTCGCTGGGGTTGCCGGACTGGATCGACGCCCACCTGGGCCTGCGCAAACGCCGCCGGGGGTACACGGAAGCGCAGATGTGCGAGGCGCTGGTGCTGCTACAGACGGTGGGCGGGGACTGCCCCGAGGACGTGCGGCTGCTGAACGGCGACGCATGCCTGGAGCGGGGCCTGGGGTACCGGCCGCCCAAGGCGACGGCGGTGCGCGAGTTCCTGGAGCTTTTCCACGACCGTGATCTTGAGGAACTGCGCCCGGATCGTTCGGTGCAGAAGAGCTTCATCT
>Ga0194113_10003224_pt1 | contig 21969 bp, 16 predicted proteins | sample TA2MahC200mmetaG_FD_146193 | JGI IMG/M metagenome (GOLD analysis project Ga0194113, IMG submission 146193) | Freshwater microbial communities from Lake Tanganyika, Tanzania - TA2015017 Mahale Deep Cast 200m | ecosystem: Environmental > Aquatic > Freshwater > Lake | place: Tanzania: Lake... | reverse complement strand
GTTGAGGAGACGCGTGTCGACGTTCTTCTCCTTCATCCTCAGGTAGGTCTGCTGATCCATGATCATGCCTCCAATGCCCATGCGCATTCCTGTATTTAGGTTGGAGGCAACTTTGCCCAAGCTTAGATTCTTATAAAAGGGAGCGGGCAGCGGGGGGAAGGCGCAAGGCGCAAGGCGCAGGGCGCAAGGGACGGAGGCGCAAGGCGCAAGGCGCAAGGGACGATCCCCCTTGACCCTTGCGCCTTATCCCTCGCGCCTCAAGCCTCGCGCCTTGCGCCCTGCGCCCTGCGCCTTCCCCCCGCTCCCCGCTGCCCCTTCGTTCACCCATACCGCCGGATCGCCCCGGCCGGGATTCCGTCCGGGGAGCTCTCCCTGGCCTTGCCGTTCCACTCGTCCAGGAGCTCGGCGGAGACCGTGGCGTTGTCGTACTTTACTGTGGTCTGGACAACGTGGAAGGTTATCTGGACGGGGTCGCCGATCTTGTACCTGCCGGTCAGGTTCCCGGCGAAGAAGAGGCCGTCCCCGAGCGTGTCGGAGCCTTCGAACCCGGAGAGGACCACCGCGGTGGCGCGGGTGCGGTCGTCGTACTCGAGCGAGGCGATCCGGTCGCGTATGCGGAGGATGTCGCCGGGGGCGAGCGACGGGAAGTCGTAGTAGCCGTCGTAGGGCCCGCCACGGGGCGGGCTCACCTTGTACTGCGCGTGCTCCTGGGCGAACTGCCCGCCGTCCATCACGACCTCCGGGGCTGGCCCGGGGGGCTTCGAGGGGAGCAGCAGGAACGCCGCCCCTATGGCGACCGCCAGGAGGGCGACGGCGATTATAAACTGGGCCCGGGAGACCACGGTACGGTATCCGGCCCCGCCCGGAAAAGCTTTTGGGCCGGCCGGCCGTTCGAGGTGCGGCAGACCCCCATGGAAACGCGTGTGGACCGCTCCGAGCTCGAGTGCCTCCGTTTCCGGTGCCTCGACGGCTGCGCCTACTGCTGCCTCTGCCCGCCCGAGGTCGCCGGCCGGGAGCTCGAGCACTTCCGGAGCGCCCGCCCCGAGGTGCTCGAGGAGGCCGACGGCAGCCCCCACATCCGCCTCCAGGGCGGCGCCGGGGGTTGCGCCCTCCTCCGCGACCGCCGGTGCACGGACTACGGCCGAAGGCCCTTCCACTGCCGCGCCTTCCCCCTCCGGGTCCATTTCCTCGACCGGGTCCAGTGCTGCGCAAACCTCTCCTGCCGGGGCATAAACCGTGAGGAGGGACAGCCCCTGGCGGAGCTGCTGGAGGCCATCCTGCGGGACGGGGCGGTCCCGGACCTGGCGCCCGCGGCCGCCGCCGCGCGGCGCGAGTGGGGGAACTTCGTAGAGAAGGCCCTCCGGCGGGGGGTGCCCGTGGAGCTCCAGGGGACGCGCCTGCTCCTCAACGAAGAGATGGAGCGCTGGCCCGCCGGGCTGGAGGCGGACCGCGACGAGGTGGCTGACCTCGTTTCGGAGACCTTCGGCATCGCCGAGGCGGCCCGGCTGCCGGTCTACGTCTCGCCGGCGCTCGAGTGGCAGGTGTTCCAGGTCCGGCAGGGGACGCTCCGGCGCTTCGGCCTCCGTGAGGACGGCGGGCTCGTCTTGTCCGGCGAGTGGCCGCTCCGGGCGGTGCCGCTCCTCGAGATGACCTCCGAGGGGCGCGCCGGGTTCGTGGACTACATGCAGCTCCTGAACAGGCGCGACCCCATGGCCGGCTCGGCCGCCCTCGTGGTGCGGGCGACGCGCTTCGAGGAGGAGTTCGAGGAGGCCTACCTGGACATCCTGCGGGACTGCGCGCTCGACCTCTGGTGGCGCGCCAGCCTGCTCGCCTTCCTGAACGGTGCCGGCGCGCTGGGCGCCCCCGAGGTCCGCGAGGGCGTCGTTTTCAGCGACGCCGACTTCCTGGACATGTCCGGCATCGGGGGCATGCTGTGAACCCCGCCGGGCCTCAGGAATCGAAAAGACGGTTGGAGGGTCCCGTGCCTTTCATCGGCGCGTGCCTGCTCCTGGGCGGCGGGGCCTACCTGGCCCTCGATTACGGGCTGCCCCTGACGCCGTTCGGCCGGGGCGCGCACCAGCTCGCCGTCTTTATCGGGTTCCTGGCGGTGCCGTTCACGATCCTGCTTTTCACGCGCCGGAGCCCGGAGCTCGGGGGGCTGGACCGGGGCTTTCTGGCCGGGATTGGGACCTACCTGCTCTTCCTTTTACCCCTGCTGGCGCTGGTCCCGATGAACCCGGAGCACTTCCGCTGGTACCGCACGGCGGCGCCGGGGCTCTCGGGCTGGGCGTTCTTCACGCTCATCCAGGTCGCCTCGGTGGACTTCTTCACGAAGCGCATCGTCCAGCTCGAGGTGGAGAGGGCCGGGGGGCCGGCCTGGGGAATCCTGGCGCAGTTTTTGGCGTGGGCCGGGGCCCATGTCCTGGAGTACGGGTGGCTCAAGGACCTGGCGGGCCCGGCCGGGGCGGTGCTCTTCCTGGGCCTCACGGGCGCGGTGACCGGCCTCGTCTACTGGCGCACGAAGAACGTGCTGGGCATGATGGCGGGGCACTGGATACTGAACTTGCTGCTCGTGGCGGCGGCGCTGGCGTATTACCCTTAAAAACCAGGGCGCAGGGCGCGCGGCGCAAGGCGCAAGGCTTGAGGCGCAGGGCGCAAGGCGCAAGGCTTGAGGCGCAGGGCGCAAGGAGCCGGATTTTCTAAAAGGACCCCCTTGTCCCTTGCGCCTTGCGCCTTTCCCGAATCACCTATGGGGGGCGATCACGAGGCCGGCGCCCATCGCCTGGATGTCCTGCTGCCCGGCGTCGCCCGGGGCGGCCCAAAGGAAAGGGCCAGGGATCGACAGCGCCAGCAATGCGGCCAGGCAGATGAAGGTCGGCAGGTTCATCCCACGACCCATTTCATTTCACCGATTCCATGTTTTACGGTTCCTGGGCTTTTAATGAGATCGGTACGCCCCCGTGACCGCCATTTAGGTGTATTCCCTCCTAGCATCCTGCCCCCCGTTTGCGACGGCGCAGCCTATTTATCCCCCCTGCCCTCTGGGGTCCGCGATGAAGGTCGTGACCCTCCTTTCGGGCGGCATCGACTCGCCCGTGGCGGCCCATCTCATGATGGAGCGCGGGGCCGACCTCCTGACCCTCCACATGGACAACCGGCCGTACGGCGGCCTGGAGCACCAGCTGACCAAGGTGCGGGAGATGGCCGGAAGGCTCGAGCGGCTCCACGGTCGCAGCATACGCCAGTTCGCCGCGCCCCACGGGGCCAGCCACGCCGCTTTCCTCGGAAGCTGCAAAAAGAACCTCCACTGCGTCCTGTGCCGGCGGATGATGCTGCGCGTGGCCGGAGCGCTGGCCCTGCGCGAAGGGGCGCAGGCCATCGTCACGGGCGAGTCGCTCGGGCAGGTGGCCTCCCAGACCCTCCAGAACATCGCCGCGGAGTACCCGGCCGCGCCCGTGCCCATCCTCCGGCCGCTCATCGGGCTGGACAAGCAGGAGATCGTCGAGATCGCCAAGCGGATCGGCACCTACGAGATAAGCATCCAGCCGGGAAGCTGCTGCACCGCGGTCCCCGAGCGGCCCGCCACGCGGGCCCTGCTCGCCGACCTCGAGGCCGAGGAAGCGAGGCTCGACATCGGGGCGCTGGTGCAGAGGACCCTCGACGGCCTCAGCGAGCTGTGATCGGAGGGATTGAATAAAGGCGCAGGGCGCAGGGCGCAAGGGAAGGGACAAGGTGCAGGCCGCAAGGGGCGAGGGCGCAGGACGCAAGGCGGAAGGAGCGAGAGTGGAATCTCCCTCCTGTCCCCCTTGAGCCTTGCGCCTTCACCCTCGCGCCTCAAGCCTTGCGCCCAGCGCCTCGCGCCTTCCTCCTTGCTGGAAAAAGAGTTGAAATTCCCACTAGGAATATGAAAAAGGAGAAGCCCCGCCCCCCGGAGGGGGCGGGGTTTGGGGGTCTACTGCTTCCGGCGCATCAGGGCCGCGGCGACCCCGACGAGGGCGAGCGCCCCCAGGGCGGCCAGGGCCTCGAAGCCCGGCAATCCCCCGTCGTCCGGCTTGGACTTCACCTTGATGTAGATGTACTGCCGGTTCACGCCGCCCTTGCCGTCGTTGACCTCGAGCACCACGATGTGCTGCTTGCCGCCCGAGAGCGTCTTCGAGAAGGTCGAGGAGGTCTTCCCGCTCTCGGTCTTGAGCAGCGTGCCGTCCGAAAGGCGCCAGAAGAAGGTCAGCTGGTCGCCGTCGGCGTCCGTGGCGTTGGCACGGAAGGTAATCTTGGTGTTGTAGTCCACCTCGGTGTTGTTCAGGGGCCAAAGGTCCAGTATCTGCGGGACCTGGTTCACGTTGTTCACCGTGACGTTCCACTCGGCGTCGATGTAGGCCAGGCCGTCGCTTATGCGCACCTTCACGACATGGGCGCCCGAGTCGTCGAACCCGGGCTTCCAGGAGAACTGGTAGGTGCCCAGGCGGGTCTTCTCGACATCGTCGATGAACCAGGTGTAGCGGAGCTCGGTGGTCTTGTTGTCGACATCGGCCGCGGAGACCTTGAAGGGCTGGGCCTGGTCCTCGTTTATCACGATCTCCTCCAGCGGGTCGGGCACCATGCCTCCCGGGAGCAGGTAGGGTGGGTCGTTCATGTTGTTGATGCGCACTATGAGCTCCCCGGTCCGGTTGGCCCCCAGCGGGTCGATCGCCTTGAACCTCAGTATCTCCTGGGCGGTGAAGTAGTCGTGGGAGGGGCGCAGCATGGCGCTGCCGTTGGGGGCTATCTCCACCGTCAGGTTGTCGGAGGCGCCGCCGAGGAAGACGAAGGTGAGCGGGTCGGCGTCGGGGTCGACGAATATCCTGTTGAGGTCGAAGTACGACACCATGTCCTCGTAGATCTCGGTGTTCTTGTTCTCCTCCATGAAGATGGGCTGGCGGTTGAGGTTGATGACCGTTATGTTGACCACCAGCCGGGCCGACAGCCCGCCGAGGTCCGTGGCCGTGATGGCCACGGTGACGATGTGGTTCTCCTTGCCCGGGAAGCTGGGCGCCGTCCCGAAGGTCAGCTTGCCGTCGGTTATCGTGGCGGGGAACTCCGAGTCGTCCACGGTGAAGGTCAGCCTGTCGTCGCCGCGCGGCGGGAAGTCGGGATCGGTGAACACGTTCAGGAGGTCGATGTCCTTCATCGTGTTGTTGACTCCGCCCTCGAAGACCGTGAAGTCGGGTATCCTGGCCCGGATTATGGGAGCGTCGTTGACCGGGGTGACGCGCACATGCACTATAACCGAGTTGTACTTGCCGTAGAGGTCGGTGGCGGTGAAGGTTATGTTGGCCTCCCCGTTGAAGTACTCGTTGGGCGTGATGGACACGGTCGCCTCAATGTCCTCGGAGGTGGGCTTGATGGATATGGCGAAATCGGGGTTGCCGCTCGAGGTGAAGGTCAGAGCGTCGCCCCAATCCTTGGCCATGTCCGCGTCGGCGAACACTCCGTTGTTCGAGCCCGTGAAGTTCAGCTTGAGGCTCGTGTCCGTGCCGCCCTCGGCCATGTTGATCTGGGGCGGCTCGTTCACGATGTTGGGCGCGACCGTCCGGTCCGGGAGGGTGATGTCCAGCATGTACCGTCCCCAGGCCGTCTGGGCGGTCCAGTCGCACAGGTTGGACATGTTGGTCGGCATGATGCCGATCTGGGCGATGACGCCGATGTAGTACCAGCCCTCCTGGTCGACGTTGGTGGTCAGGGCGTTGACGCGGTTGAGTATCTGCTCGGCGGGCTTGTTGGTCCACGAGCTCATGAGGTCGTAGCCCGGCTCGGGCAGCGGGGAGGTCTTGTTGTCGCGGTATATCGAGAGGCGGAAGATGGCGGTGCTCTTCTCCATCAGCGTCAGGTTGGCGGAGACGCCCTCGCCCTTGTTGAGGTACACCCTGTACCAGTCGAACATGTCCGGACCGCGCGTCACGTTGCCGTACTTGCGCACCACCGTCTTGCCCGACTCGTAGGTCACGGGCGTGGCGATCTTCGGGTGGTTGTCCCCGTCGCTCTCGATGAGTGTCTTCGTCAACCGGAGCTCGTAGTTCTCCGACCTCTGCCCGGAGGTGTTGTAGGCCTGGATGTCGAGGTAGTAGGTCCGCGGGCCCTCGTAGGTCGCGGCGGCGTGGACCTCCTCGTACTGGACGAAGCTGTCCAGCCACCAGGAGTGGTTCAGCCAGTAGGAGTAACTTTCCGGCTCCAGGTTGCGCACGTAGATGTCGCCCCAGAGCCTCTGCTCGGGCGCGCCCGGCTCGGTCATGTTGACGTACAGGTAGTCGTTCATGCCGCTCTGCTCGCCGGACATGGTGAACTTGTACCACTTGCCAGGGTACCACTTGAGCGAGGAGACCTGGCCGGGGATGGTGGTGCCGAAGGCGCCGCCCGAGCCGATCTTGGAGGTGATGTCCTCAGGGTCGAAGACCTGGACATTCAGCTGGTAGTTGATGGTCCCCTGGCCGGCGATGGGCTTGACGCTGATGTAGTAGTCGCCCGTGACGACGCAAAGGAAGGTGATGGCCTCCCACCTGCGCCGCTCCGGGTTGTCCTCCCGGTTGGACCAGGCGAGGTGGTCGAGGTGGTACTTGTTCCAGCCCTCGAGCAGTATGCACTGGCCCTGCCCGGGCTGGGTGTTGAAGTTGGTTATGAGAAGCGAGGCGTTTATGACCTTGCCGGCGGGGACGTTCTTCAGGACGAACATGTCGATTCTGTGGGGGTCCCCCAGCCCGGTGGTCCCCAGGAGGAAGTCGCCGCTGTTGAAAGTCTGCGCGGTCGAGTAATCGTCGTTGTTGGAAATGTCGGAGTCGGTGTCCTCCAAGACGACCGCCCGGCCCGAGTCTCCGGCCGTAAGCATCGTCAGGTTGGTGATCCCCAGTACCGAGGTCACCATTATGAATGCCGTCAATAATCCGCCGTACACCACGCTCGCCCTTCCCTTCATCCTATGGCCTCCAATAACCTACTTGTGGACCAATACGGTTCTTGGATTTAAATATTATGTGGGACGGTGTTGTAACTAATTCATAAACATTATTGTGAGAAAAAAGGGGCAGCGGGCAGCAAGGCAGCAGGGGGCAGCGGGCGGCGGGGGCGGAACGGGTCCGTCGTTTTCTGCTGCCTGTAGCCCAATGCCTGATGCCCCCCGCTGCCCGCTGCCCCCTGCCCGCTGCGGTCATTAATGAATCAGGAAGCCGCCTCTTCCACCGGATAGCACCTCACCAGCTTGCCGTCGCGCTCCACGCGGACCAGGCGCGCCTGGGCCATCTGGGCGATGTGGTAGGAGACCACCCGCTTGCTCACCCCGGTGCTCGCCACGAGGTCCTTTTGGGATATGCCGGGGCTCCGGCGGATGTGCCCCAGGAGCTCTTTTTGGACCGCGCTGAGCTCGACCACCGGCTCCCCCTGCGAGACCGCCGCCTGGGAGGGGTAGAAGCGCTTGTAGAGGCCGTCCCACTCGGAGCGGATGAAGCCCTCCCGCTCCAGGGTGCCCAGGTGGTAGGTGAGCGTGCCGTTGCCGACGCCCACCCTCTTCTTGATGAGCGTGTAGTGCACCCCCGGATTGGACTCTATCATGCCGTAGATGCGCCCCCGGGTGAAGTGGTCCAGCACCTCCTCGCGCCGGATCTTCGTGTACAGGGGGATGACGAGGAACTTGAAGAACGCGTACTTGCCGTTCTCCGTGAGCCCGAGGAAGGCGAGGAGCCACGCCCCGATTCCCACTGCGGCCACGGCACCGCCGGAGGTCCGGGCCACCGTCATGTTGGCCCCGGCGGCCGGCGGCCCCGCGGTGACCGCCACGGCCCAGCTTCGGGAGGTTTCACCCCCGTCGGGGTCCCTGATGGTGACCGTGACGCGGTGGTAGCCCGCGCCCAGATCGCGCAAAGACAGGGCGGTCCCCCGGACCAGTGCCGTTTTCGTCAGCGAGCCGTCGACGGTCCACTCGTAGGTCAGGTTGCCCGGCGTCTCGCGGTCCGTCGCCACGACGCGCAGGACGGTGTCGCTGCCCTCGGATATGGTGAGGTCGCCCGGCGGTATCACGGACAGGATGCGCGGGGCCTGGTTGCCGGCCACCACCGTCACGGTGAGGTTGAGCCAGGCCGACAGGTTCTCGGTGTCCCAGGCCTCGAGCCGCAGGGTCTCCGCCCCGGCCCAGTCGGCCGCCGCCTGGACGCGGAGCCTGCCGTCAGGGCCTTCCCAGACCCGTATATTGCCCAGGCCCTGGGATATCAGCGTCAGGGGCTCGCCGTCGGGGTCCGAGAAGAGCTCGCTCACGGGCGGACCGGTGTATTCCATCCCCCCTTCGGGGATCTTCAGCGGGTAGGAAGTCACCAGGGCCACCGGGGGATGGGGGACCCTCTCGACCGTAATATCTATATATGATATCGCATCCCGGCCACCGGTATCCGTCGCCTTCAAAAGCAGCCTATAATGGCCCGCCGGGGCTTCGACGGGCCCGCTCGACAGGAAACCGGGGGGTTCGATATATAAACCTAACGGTGACGGCGAAACGGAGAAAGTCAGCATGTCCCCGTACTTCAGATCCGCGTCCCAGAAGACCTCCCACAGGTTGAGACGGGGGTAGGGTTCGCCCTCCTTGAGCGTCGTGTCCCCGGGCTCCCGGAGAACGAAGGGCGGGTCGTTGACCGGGCTCACCGTCACGTTGCCGACGTACTCGGCCCATTCGCCCAGGGAATCCGTGGCCCTGAACGACAAGGCCTCCCGCCCGGACCAGTCGGGCGCAGGCGTGATGGTGACCTCGGATGAGGGCGCCAGGGCGACGGTCAGGTGCTCCGAGCCCCGGACCGAGAATGTGAGGGTGTCGCCGTCGGGCAGGTCTGGATCGTCGAAAACCCGGTCGAGGAAGATGCCGCCCAGGGAGGTGTCCTCGTCCATTCCGAGCACGGCCGGGGGATGGGCGACCCCGGGCCGATGGTTCTGCCGGGGGATGTCGAACGATATCGTGAAGTCGGCGGCGGTGTTGGCGTCGGTGAGGTTGTCGGCATCCCCGGGGCGCACCCCCCACTTGGCCATGAGCATGACATAGTAGGTCCCCTCGCTCGAGAACGTCCGGTTCAGGGAGATATTGTCCGCGGTCCGGTTGCGGTAGGCCTGGACCTTTGCGTTCCACACCTCGAGGAAGTTGGTCGCCGACACCAGAACATGGAGGCGCTCGTCAAGGATGAAGAGCTCGAAGATGCCGCTCTCCCAGCCGGTGCCCAGGCTCGCCGAGACCTCCAGCCTCTGGCCGGTGGCGAAGGAGATGTTCAGACGGTACCAAACGTAGTGGCGCATCGCCTGGTCCAGCGAGCTGTTGAAGACCGACCTCGAGAAGACGCTTTTGGCGTCCTGATGGAAGGCCTGTCGCTCGGCCGTCCCGGGGGTGACGCTCACCGTGAGCTCGTACCTGCCCGACCCGTTGAAGGCCGTGACGACGAGGTAGTAGTAGCCCTCGTGGGGCGCCTTCCCGGAGACCCGCTCCACGGGGTCCGACCACCACGAGATGTCCAGGTAGGTGTAGAACCCTCCCGACGGCCAGAGGTCCATGAGGTAGAGATCCAGCGAGACGTCCTTTCCGCCCCCGATGGGGGTCTCGTTGAGGCGGGCCTCGACGGTGTCCCCGGCCCGGAGGAACACGCGGTATATGTCCGCCGGGTGGTCGGTGTCGTTGAAAAGCTCGCCGGTGTAGGTGCCTCCGGAGGCGGCCGGGAGAGGCTCCTGCACGCGGGCGATGAGGGAGTAGCGTCCGCCGCCCCCTCCCGGGCCGACGAAGACCCGGATGAAGAAGTCGCCCGTGTAGTGGGTGAGTATCATCACGGTCTCCCATCTGTACGGCGACAGCGAGTACCCCTGGCGAGCCCCCAGGCGGTCGTAGATCTCGAGCCCCGCGTCCAGGGCGGGCCAGTCCTCGGTGAACACGGTGACGTTGAGCACCTTGCCCATCCCGACCGACAGCACCGTCCAGTTCGCCTGGACCGTGGTCTCGTTGAGCCGCCCGAAGACCTCGGTCTCCGGCTGGATCCTCCAGGCGCTGCCCATGTCGTCGCCGGTCTCGGCGGCGGACGGCCCCGTCCCCGCCGGCAGTGCCAGCAACAACCCCGCGACCAGCAACAAGGCCCACCGTGCCCGCATTGCTACAAAATTGTCGTTCTTGAGTATTAAAGCATGGTGGTACGCCGGCGTAACACATTGATAAATATTGTGGAAGGGGCAGCAGGCAGCGGGCAGGGTGCAGGGCGCGGGGTGCTGGGTGCAGGGGACGCGGATGGACGAAGCCTCCGGCCCCCTGCGCCCTGCCCGCTGCCCTTCCCCAGATTATGGCCCGTTCCTCTTCGTCATCACTGCGATGGTCCGGGCCTCCTCCTGGGCGGCCTCGTAGGTCTGGAGGCGGTAGGAGATGTTGAGCGACTGGAGCACCCGGTGGACCTCGCGGAACTTGCGCTTGAACTCCGCCTCGGTGGTCCAGTCGATGAAGAAGTCGTGCGGCCCGAATATCGGGGATATCCCGAGCTTGAGCATGGCGTGGACGACCTCGGACGGGCCGGCGCTGTTCGGGTTGATAGTGATGTCGATGTAGGTTCTCATGCATCTCCCAATAGTGGATACCGCTCTCACCTAATAAACCTGTTTAGGGCGACATATTAATATCTGCCGCCATAATCCCCCAAAGAATCCAGATGGGCGAGCTCACCCCGATGATGGAGCAGTACCAGTCGATGAAGCGGGAGTACCCCGACTACATCCTGCTCTACCGGCTGGGGGACTTCTACGAGACGTTCGGGGAGGACGCCGCCACCACCTCCCGGGAGCTGCACCTCGTGCTCACCTCGCGCAACAAGGGCGGCGACCGGATTCCCATGGCGGGCATCCCCTTCCACGCAGCCGGCTCCTACATCCGGCGGCTCATACGGAAGGGCTTCAAGGTCGCGATATGCGAGCAGATGGAGGACCCGGCCCTGGCCAAGGGCATCGTCCGGCGGGAGGTGGTGCGCGTCATCACCCCGGGCACCGTGCTCGAGGACTCGATGCTCGAGCACAAGCTCGGCAACTACCTGGTCGCGGTGTCGCGCGGCCCCAGGGGCTTCGGGCTCTCGGCTGTGGAGGTGTCCACGGGAGAGTTCTTCACGATGGAGCTTTCCGGCGAGGAGGCCATGGGGCGGCTTTCTGGAGAGGTGGCCCGGCTGCGCCCCTCGGAGTGCCTGCTGCCCCGCGAGCTCTTCACGGACAGGCGGTTCACCGGCGCGCTGAAGACCCTTTCGGAGATGACGTTCGTCCAGCTCGACGAAGGGGAGTTCGAGCCCGAAACCGCCGCCCGGCGCCTCCGGGAGTTCTTCGGCGTGCCGGGCCTCGAGGGCTTCGGCTGCGCCGGACTGGACCAGGCCGTCTCGGCGGCCGGGGCGATAGTCTCGTACCTGGACAGGGTGCGCAAGGGCTCGGAGTTCTGCATCGACACCCTGTCGACCATCCCGCCCGGCGAGTTCCTGGTGCTCGACTCGGTGAGCCAGCGCAACCTGGAGCTGGTAGGGAGCCTCCGGGACGGCTCGACGCGGGGGACCCTCCTCGAGGTCATCGACCACACGGTCACCCCGATGGGCGCAAGGCTCCTGCGCCGGTGGCTGCTCCAGCCCCTCATGGACATCCCGGCGATAAGGGGCCGGCTGGGCGCGGTGCGCGAGCTTCTGGGCAACGCGGTCGCCGCCCAGACCGCCCGGGAGCTGCTGCGGGACGTGCACGACCTGGAGCGGCTCAACGGCCGGGCGAGCTTCGGCAACGCCTCCCCGCGCGATCTTTCGGCCCTCGGGGCCTCCCTTCGCGTCGCCGCCCGGCTCCGGCTGCTCTTCGAGGGCTCGCCCTCCCAGAGGCTTGCGGCGCTGGCGGCCTCGCTGGACCCGCTGGAGGACGTCTCGGGCCTGCTTTCCGCCGCCATAGTCCCGGACCCGCCGGCCACCACCCGCGACGCCGGTTTCATGCAGGATGGCCACAGCGCCGAGCTGGACGGCCTGCGCGGCTCGGTGCGCGATGCCAAGGACTGGCTGGCCTCCCTCGAGACCAAGGAGCGGGAGCGCACCGGCATCCGCTCGCTGAAGGTGGGGTTCAACCGGGTGTTCGGGTACTACATCGAGGTGACCAAACCCAACCTGGGAGCGGTCCCGGCCGACTACATCCGCAAGCAGACCATCGCCACCGGCGAGCGCTACATCACCGAGGAGCTCGAAAGGTACGAGGGCATAGTCCTCAGCGCCGAGGAGAGGATGCTGGCGCTGGAGCAGAGGCTCTTTGCCGAGCTCATGAAGCGCGTGGCGGCCGAGGGGCACCGGGTCCTCGCGACCGCCCGCGCCGTGGCCGAGCTGGACGCGCTGCGGGGCCTGGCGGAGGCCGCGGGACGAAACGGCTACGCCGAGCCCTCCGTGGACGACGGCGAGGAGCTCATAATAAAGGACGGCCGCCACCCGGTCGTGGAGCGCATGTTCCGGCCGGGCGACTTCGTCCCCAACGACACCGCCACGGACTGCACCTCGGAGCAGATAATGCTCATCACCGGGCCCAACATGGCCGGGAAATCCACCTACATGCGCCAGGTGGCGCTAATCGTCATAATGGCGCAGATGGGCTCGTTCGTCCCGGCCCGCTCGGCGCGCATCGGCACGGTCGACCGCATATTCACCCGGGTGGGCGCGGCCGACGACCTCGTCCGGGGACAGAGCACCTTCATGGTCGAGATGATAGAGACCGCCAACATCCTGAACAACGCCACCCGGAGAAGCCTCGTCCTGCTCGACGAGATAGGCCGGGGCACGAGCACGTTCGACGGGCTGAGCATCGCCTGGTCCGTGGCCGAGTACCTGCACAACGAGCCCCGGGCGGGCTGCAAGACCCTCTTCGCCACGCACTACCACCAGCTCACCGAGCTCGCGCGATCGCTTCCTCGCGTCAAGAACTACCACATGCCCGTCAAGGAGGCCGGCGAGGAGATAGTCTTCCTGCGCAAGGTTCTCCCCGGATCGGTGGACCGCAGCTACGGCATCCAGGTGGCCCGGCTGGCGGGGCTGCCCCGGAAGGTGACCGAGCGCGCCCGGAGGGTGCTCCGGTCGCTGGAGAGGGAGAACCCGCCCGGGCGCGTCGTCCCGGGGGGAAGGTCCTTCGCCCAGTCGACGCTCTTCCCGGGCGAGGAGGTCCCGCACCCGGTGCTCGAGGAGATCGGGAAGCTGGACCTCATGAACATGACGCCCGTCCAGGCGCTCAACGCCCTGCACGAGCTCCAGGGGAAGCTGGGCGACCGGGCCGCCAGGAAGGAGGCCACAAGATGAAGGCCAGAATCCGGGTGCTGCCGCCCGGGCTCGTCGCCAAGATCGCCGCCGGCGAGGTCATAGAGCGCCCGGCCTCGGTCGTCAAGGAGCTCGTGGAGAACTCCCTGGACGCCGGGGCCCGGCACGTGACCGTCGAGATCGAGAAGGGCGGCAGGAGGCTCGTGCGGGTGAGCGACGACGGGTGCGGCATGGTGCGCGAGGACGCCGTCCTGGCCTTCGACAGGCACTCCACGAGCAAGATATCGAGCCTCGAGGACCTCTTCAACATCTCCACTTTGGGCTTCCGGGGCGAGGCGCTGGCCTCCATCGCGGCGGTGGCGCGAGTGAGGCTTCTCACGCGGCCGCTGGACGCAGTGGAGGCGACGGAGGTCCTGGCGGAGGGGGGCGCCGTCCGGGACGCCCGGGCCGCCGGCCGCTCCCCGGGCACGACGGTCGAGGTGCGGGACCTCTTTTTCAACGTCCCGGCGCGCCGGAAGTTCCTCAGGGGCGACGCCCTGGAGACGGACCGCGTGATCGCGGTCGCGACGAGCTACGCGCTCGCCCGCCCGGGCGTCGGTTTCCGGGTTGTGTCCGACGGCCGGGAGGCGCTGGCGGTCCACCCGAGCGAAAGCCCCGGCGAGCGCGTCGCCGGCATGATGGGCGCCGCGGTCTTCCGGGAGCTCCTGCCGGTGGAGCACACCGTCCACGAGCCCGCCTCGTACGACGGCTACCCGGAGGAGGAGTGCTCCGTGCGGGGGTTCGTCTCCCGGCCGGCGCTGAACAAGGGCCGGCCGTCCCAGCTGCATTTCTTCCTCAACGGGCGCTGGTTCTCCGACAGGCACCTGGCCCGGGCGGTGCTCGACGCCTACGGGGAGCTCCTGCCCCCGGGCCGCCACCCGGTCGGGGTGCTGCACCTCGAGATGAGCGCCCGCTCGGCCGACGTCAACGTCCATCCGGCGAAGACAGAGGTCCGCTTCGCCGACGAGGCGAGGGTCGCCGGTGCCGTCAGGGACGCCGTGCGCGCCGCCCTCTCCACGGCGGCGAGCCAGCCCCACGGCATCCCGGGAAGGCCTCTGGAGCCCCTGCCCTTCCCGCTGAAGCGCCCCCCGCCGCGGGTCGACACCCGGGCGGTCCAGAAGACCATCTACGGCGTCGAGGCGGGCCGGCCGCCGCCCCCGCCCGCGCCCGAGAAGGGCCTTCCCGAGGTCACCCTGATAGGCCAGGCCCACAACCTGTACATCGTCGGCCAGACGCGCGAGGGCCTGGTCATCATCGACCAGCACGCCGCCGCCGAGCGGATTAACTACGAGAGGCTGCAGGACGAGTACGCCGGCGGCCGGGTGGGGGGCCAGACCCTGCTTTCGCCCAAGGCGCTCGAGCTCCCCGCCCGCGAGAGGCGGGCGCTGGAGGCGGCCGCCGCCCTGGTCGCCCGGCTGGGATACGACGTCGGCGACTTCGGCGGGCGAAGCTGCATAGTGAAGGCGGTGCCCGTCGTCGGCGGCCGGGCCCTGTCCCCGGAGTCGCTGCACGACCTCCTGGCCGAGACGCTCGAGACCGGGGGACGCCCCGGAGAGGCGGGCGAGAGGGCCCAGGACGGGCTGCTCAAGCTCCTGGCGTGCCACAGCTCCGTCCGGGCCGGGGAGCGGCTGGAGGCCGAGGAGATCCGATCGCTCGTGGAGGCCCTCTACCGCGCGCGCGACCCGTTCTCCTGCCCCCACGGCCGCCCGACCATAATCCACATGACGATGGCGGAGCTCGAGAAGAAGTTCGGGCGCATCGCATAAGGCGCAAGGCGCAGGGCGCAGGGCGCAAGGGGCGAAGGCACAAGGCGCGAGGGACAAGGGGGACCTGCGCGCCAATCCTCGCCCCTCGCCCCTCGCGCCTTGCGCCCTGCGCCTTCGCCCCTTGCGCCTTGCGCCTTGCGCCCTGCGCCTTGCCCCTTCGCGACAATATCAATTAATATCCGCAATCCAATTGCGGGACGTGAGCCAGCTCTACGAGCGCGAGCTGAAGGGAATACTGATGGCGGAGAGGGAGGTCCTCATTCGGATCACGCAGCACCTCCCGCAGGAAGAGTCGATTCCATATATGGATATAATGAAGAGACCGTTCGTCGTTGTGCGGGCCGCCGGCTCCTTCGGTATAGACATGGCGGTCGTCGGCTCCATCTCCTTTCTTGTGGAAGAAAAGACCTCGTCGGCCAGGGTCTATCATTTCAATAGCGCACGGATAAAGGAACAGGCGGAACAGCTGAAGGATCTGTGCACGAAGGCTGGAATAACCCCAGTGTACGCATACCGACTGAAGAACCTTCGAGGCAAGGACCCGTGGAGGCTCTTCACGATGGACATGGACAACTCGAATCTTTCAGGTTACCAAAAGGACCTGCATGGCAGGCTCCTTAGATACAAGCTTGAGACGACCAAAGACAACAATTACATAATGCGATGGGAGAACGGCTGGCCGTTGCACCAGTTCATCAAGTGGTACACACACCTGAAATTCGACGACTGGAAGGGAGGGGACTGATGAGCGCCGAGCTGAACTGGCAAAGGTACTTCATGGACGCGCCTTTGGGCAGCGCCCGGCTGACGTTCTACGCGGTCTTCGACCGGCCGCCCGGCGCCGTTGCGGCCACGACCGGGGACCCGGGGCTCGTGCTCGGGTTCGAAGAGAGCCCCGACCTGGTATCGCTCTCGTCCGGGGGCAGGCTGCGCTGGAGGCGCCGGCTCGAGTCGCCCGTCAGGGCGCTGGCCGCGGATGGCGCCGGCGACGGGCTCTTTGCGGCATTGGAGGGCGGCCTGCTCTACCGGCTCGACGCCAACGGAACCCCGCTTTGGAAGTACCGGCTGGAGTCGCCGGCGCTGGCCGTCTCCGCCTCGGAGAAGGGGGGCTGCGCCTGCGCCTCGGACGACCGGGGCGGGGTGGTCTGCCTGTCCGGGGAGGGGAAGCTGCTCTTCGGCTCCCGGCTGGACGCCCCGGCCACGTTCCTCCGTGTCTCGCAGGACGGCTCGACCCTGGTCGCGGCCGACGGGCGCGGCGCCTCCCTCGTGTCCGCCGGGGGCAAGGTCCTCTGGAAGAGGTCCTTCCCCGATGGCATCGCCGACCTGGCGACCACCTCGAGCTGCACCAAGACGGTCGTCCTGTCCGGGACCGTGAGGAGCCTCTCCCTGGACGGTTCGGAGAGGTGGTCGGCGGACGTGCCCGATGGCACGGCCGCGGTCCGGATGTCCGAGGACGGAGAATCCATCTTCGCGCTCGGCCCGGAGGTGGTGGCGCGGCTCAACCCGGCCGGCAAGCACCTCTGGACCGGGGACCTCCGGAGCTCCCCCGCCGGCGCGACCGTGATGGCCGGGACCAAGATGCTGGTGCTGCCCTCCCCGGAGGGCACGAGCGTCGTCGACCGCTGGGGGAACCTGGCGCTGGAGTGCCCCTCCGTCGCCCCGGCCGGCGACGGGACCTCCCGGTCGCTCTTCGACGGGTCGCGCTGCTTCTTCCACGTGCGGGGCGTCGGCGGCTCGGCCCACGTCGTCGTCCAGGACGTCGGCCCGTCGCTCGCCGACTACCTCTTGCGCGCCGCCGGCGCCTTCGGCCGCGAGTGCGCCCGCACGGGCCAGCCCTCCCCCTTCGGCGAGAAGCACTACAATGACTCCGCTGCGGCGGCCGCGGCGGGCGACTACGCCCGGGCCGTCGAGAACGCCCGCTTCTCCTACCGCTACTACGAGGAGACACTGTCCTCGGTGCAGCGCCAGACGGACGGCATCGTCACGCCCGACTCTCTGGGGGCGGCGGACGTCAAGGCGAAGGAGGGCCTCGAGAAGGCCCTGACGGCGAGGAAACCGCTGTACCAGGCCCGCTGCGGCTGCGGCGCGGTGAGCGCGGTGTACTCGCGTCAGGTACCGTTGATGGTCAAGTGCCGCATTTGCGGGAGGCTCGGGCTGGTGCGCAGCGCGCCGGGACAGTAGGGGAACTGGGCAGCAAGGCAGGATGGCAGAAAGGGAGAAAGGGACGCATTCCCCGTTCCCTTCCTGCCTTCCTGCCCCCCTTGCTGCCTTGCTGCCTTGCTCCCTTGCTGCCATGTCAACAGCATCCTGAGCGGCCTCCCCGACCGCCCAGGGCCGCTGCCATCAGTACTCATAGGTCCGCCCACGGGACGGGGCGCCTGCGAGCAGGCCCCCCGCCGTCGCCCGACCCTCTTTTCATCATCTGGCGGCCCAAGCATCGTTTTCGGGGCGATAAAGCCTTTGCGGGTCGGCGCGCGATCCCCGACGGAGATGATTGAAACCATTAAATCCCGAAAAACCGATAACGAGTCCGCATGAGGAATCTCCGGGCCCTGGCGGCCGCGGCGGCCTGCCTGCTCCTGGCCGTTTCGATGTCGGGCTGCGTCGACATCTACGGCTCGAAGGACCTCTTCTCGAGCCGGGGTGCCCCCGCCGCCCCCGTCTACAAGACCGTGACCAAGGCGGACGCCTCCCACGGCTTCGAGACCAAGCCGACCGACCCGGGGAGCTTCAGCTACAACTTCGTCAAGTCCTTCAAGGTGAAGAAGGAGGCCGAGTGGCTCAAGGTCAAGATAACGCTCGTGCTGGTCACGTTGCCCAGCCAGATACCGGGAGACCTCGTGCCCGAGCGCTACCTGCGCGTCCGCGTCGTGATGGCCGACGGCGCCTCCTGGGTGGACGACCGCTACACGAACACCACGCAGGCCGAGTCCGAGGCCCAATCCCCGCTGGACGGCCCCTGGACCCTGACGGTGGACGCCGTCGGCGTCGGCCTGGCGCAGGCCGGGTACCAGGACTCGGTCCGGGTGCTCATCACGGTCCGCGAGCCGGTGTGAGCGATGGCCCGACCTCCCGCGACGCGCACCGCGACCCTCTTCTCCTTTGGCGATGGCTCATCGGGGCCGGCCACTCCCGGTGGCGGGGGAAAGGGCGCCGGCGAGGGAACGGGCGGGGGCGGGCCTGCCGCCGGGCCACACGTGTTCAGCGTGGGCGAGCTCACCGACCATATCAGGCGGCTCCTGGAGAACGACCGGAGGCTCCAAGACGTTTGGGTCAAGGGCGAGGTCTCCAACCTCAGCCGCTCGGCGGCCGGCCACGGCTACTTCTCGCTCAAGGACGAGCGCGCGGTGCTTGGCTGCGTCATGTTCCGCGAGTCTTTCAACCGGCTGAAGTTCCAGCTCGCCGACGGGCTCAAGCTGCTCGTCCGGGGCGAGATAAACGTCTACGCGCCCCGCGGCTCGTACAGCCTGAAGGTGGTGGAGGCCCGGCCCGAGGGATTGGGGGCGCTCTTCCTGGCGTTCGAGCAGCTGAAGAAGAAGCTTTCGTTCGAGGGCCTCTTCGACCCGGCGCTCAAGCGCCGGCTCCCGGCGCTGCCGCGCGTGGTCGGCGTGGTCACCTCGCCCACGGGGGCGGTGCTGCAGGACATCCGCAACGTGCTCTTCGGGCGGTTCCCCAACGCGAGCCTCCTTCTGGCCCCCGCCCGGGTCCAGGGCGAGGGCGCGGCCCGGGAGCTCATCGCGGCGCTTGGGCTCCTCAACTCCATAGAGGAGGACCCGCCCGAGGTCATAATACTCGCGCGCGGGGGCGGCTCGCTGGAGGACCTCTGGGCCTTCAACGACGAGTCGCTGGCCCGGGCGATACGCGCATCGGGCATACCGGTGGTGTCGGCCGTGGGCCACGAGACCGACTTCACCATAGCGGACTTCGTGGCCGATGCGCGCGCCCCGACGCCCTCGAAGGCCGCCGAGATGGTGATGCCCCGGCGCTCCGAGGTGGAGGAGCGCATCGGGATGCTCTCGTCGGCCCTGCGGCGCGAGCTCGCCGGGCGGTTCGACCGGGCCCGGCTCAGGACGGACGAGCTCTCCCGGGGCCTCGGGCGCTCCGCCGAGCAGCTCCTGGCCCGCCGCCGGGAGAGCCTGCAGAGGCTCGCGGCCGTCCTGGACGCGATGAGCCCGATGCAGGTTTTGGGCCGGGGCTACAGCATCACCATCCGGCAGTCGACCGGCGCGGCGGTGCGCGACCCGGCGGACCTCCGTCCCGGGGAGGACGTCCGCACGCTGGTCTCGAAGGGCGACTTCGTGAGCACGGTCAGGTCCGTGGGAACTATCAAGGAGGGGATTCCATACCCGAGGAAGGCAAGGCCGAGAAGGGCGCCAAGAAAGAGCTGAGCTTCGAGGAGTCGCTTGCGAAGCTCGAGAACATCGTGAGGACGCTCGAGGTCGGGGACGTCCGGCTGGAGGAGGCGCTGCGCCTCTTCGAGGAGGGCTCGGCGCTCTCCAGGCGCTGCCTCTCGGAGCTGGACCGCATCCAGAAAAGGCTCGAGAAGCTCCAGGTGGTCGACGGGCGAATGGTGCGCACCCCGCTTGAGGAATCCGTCGCCGGGTGCCGGGCCGTGGGGACGGTCGCGCCCGGGCCTTCCCGGGAAGAGGAATAGCGGCCTACTTCAATCTCGTCCGGCAGAACGGGCAGCTCTTCCACTGGGCTTTTACCTTCTTGCCGCAGCTCGGGCACTTGGGGGCGCCCTCGGCCTTGACGATTGGCGCGGCCTTGGCCGCCGGCGGGGCGGTCCTCTTCTGCTCCTCGGAGGACTTGGCGAGCACCTGCCCGGCGTAGTCCTGGGCCAGCTCGTACTCCCCGGCCTCCAGGGCGTCCTGGCCCATCTTCAGAGTGGTCTGGACGGCAGACACGTCCGCCCCGGCCGAGCGGGCCTCGCCCAGGGCCTTCTCGGCCTCGGCGATCCGGGCCCGGGCGTCCTCGCGCCGCTTGCGTATTGACTGGACCTGCTTGCCCGCAGTGGAGATGAACTCGGCGGCCACGAAGAAGTCCTTGCGGTCTATGGCGCCCTGGGCCTTCTCGAGGAGGGCCACCGCCTCGTCGACGTCGGCGCCGGCCTTCTCCAGCTCGGCGATGGCGGCCCGGGTGTTCCCGAGCTCTAGCTCCACCGCCGGGCGCAGCTGGTCCTCCGCCGGCGCCGGCTTCTGCGGGACCGGCGCCGGGGCCTCCGCCTCGGGCCCCAGCGCCCGGGGCTCCTCGGGCGGGAGGCCCTTGAGGTAGGATTCGCTCTTTCTGGCCGATTCGAGCGCCTTGCGCAGCCTCCCGGCCTCCATGAGCTTGCGCGCCCGCTGCATGGCCCACTCCACGCGGGCGGGGCTCTTGCGGCCCTCCTTGAGCTCGGCGACCATGCGCCCGAACCCGGAGAGCTTGGCCTCGATGAGCTCGGAAAGCCTCGAGTTGAGCACCGATTCGGCCGCGGCGCGGGCCTTCTCGGCCTTGCCGAGGGCCTCGGGGATGTTGCCCGCCTCGGAGGCGCCCTCGGCCTGCTTCAAGGCGTTGCGGGCCTCCCGGGCGTCCGCGCCCTCCTCCTCGGCGCGCTGGATGGCGAGCCGGGCCGCCTCGAGCTGGACCTTCACCACCTCGGGGTTGTCCAGGAGCCGGACGGTGCTGTCCCGGCAGCCCATCAGGATGGAGTCGCACATCCCGGAGCAGGCGATGGCCCAGACCTCCGGGGCGACCTTGGAGATCCAAAGGAGCTTGCCGCCCCGCTCGAAGAAGTACAGGTACCTGTCGTGCGAGGTCGCCAGCACATAGTCGCCCGAGTCGGAGAGGGCGACGCCGCGCACCACCCCGCCGGTGCGGTACTTCCAAAGCAGCTTCCCCGAGCCGTCGAGCAGGTAGATGTGGGTGTCCGTGGACCCCGCGGCGAACACGTTGGCCCGGGCGGCCGCGGCGACGGAGAGAACGGCGCTCCCGGTCTCGAACTTCCATATCTCCTTCCCGGAGCCGTCGAGCATGCGTATCGTGCTGTCGGCGCACCCCACCAGCGTCAGGTTGTTTTGGGCCGCCACGGCCACCGCGAGCGGGTTTGCGCCGAGCTCGGTCTTCCAGAGCTGCTGGCCCCGGCGGTCCAGGCCGAAGACCGTTCCCGCCCAGGTCGCCGCGGTGATGCGGTCGCCCGAGGGCGACACGGCCGAGCCGCGCACGAAGCTGTCGGCCTTGAACTTGAAAATCGGCTTGCCCGTCCGGCCGAAGGCGTAGAGCATCTTGTCGTAGGAGCCGGCGACCAGGGTCTCGGAGTCGGCCGACACTGCCACGGAGGAGACGAAGTCCCCGGCCTTGAACTTCCAAAGCGAGCCGCCCTTGCGGTCCATGACGTGGACGTGGCTGTCCCAGGAGCCGGCGGCGAAGAGGTCGCCGGCGGAGGAGGCCGAGACGTTCCAGACGAGGTTCTCCGCGTCGTACTTCCAGGCCTCGTTGAGGTTGGGCATCGCTCTCCGTCCGTCCGCCGGGAACTATATATATTCGAAGCGCGAAGGGGCTCGGGCGTAATAAAGATTTTCTCTCAATCCTGAAAAAACAAGGCGCGGGGCGCAGGGCGCAGGGCGCAAGGGAGGAGGGGGCGACGGTGGATGAGCGAGGGGCGCAAGAAAGGAGCCATTTCTTCCACAAACCGTGCGCCTTGCGCTCTGAGTGCACGAATGTTGGAATTGATACCAGGAGTAAAGAGGCCCGGGTCGGCCACCGCCGCGGGCGGGGTGATCGGGCCGGATCCTGTGTAAAGACATGACATGTGTCCTAACGGTGGTCGACGGAGAGTTTAAATACTCTCCTTCAAGGTGGCCACCATGCCCTTCATCCATCAAGGACAGCTCTACCTGCAGAAGGACCACATAGATGCC
>Ga0194113_10003221_pt1 | contig 21971 bp, 24 predicted proteins | sample TA2MahC200mmetaG_FD_146193 | JGI IMG/M metagenome (GOLD analysis project Ga0194113, IMG submission 146193) | Freshwater microbial communities from Lake Tanganyika, Tanzania - TA2015017 Mahale Deep Cast 200m | ecosystem: Environmental > Aquatic > Freshwater > Lake | place: Tanzania: Lake... | reverse complement strand
GATTAAAGAAGCTTGCGAAGCTGTTGTCCAGTGGTTAGAAAATTTGTCCTTTTCTAAATTTATGTCCTTAATGAGTCTTAATATAGAAGAAGAAGCAATTTCTTAAAATTTAATATTGAAAACTACCTAAACTGGTGGCCAAAAGATATGTCGATGGGAAAAACCTGAAAGAAGGAATGTTAAACCGGGTTGAGGGCGTGATAAGATGCTATGACCCTTGCCTATCGTGTTCCACGCACGCTATCGGGAGTATGCCGATGGTGGTTCAGCTTATCTCGCATGATGGTGAATTGCTTGATGAAATCAGAAGATGATTAGGGAAGAGGTCGCCCAAAACCCGTCTTCTCCGAGAAAACGGGTTTCTTACAGATAGAAAAATTATGCAAGAACTCTCCATGCACATCCTGGACGTAGCTCAAAATTCCTTAGATGCCGGCGCTACTCGTATCGAAATAGTTATAGTTGAAGATTTACCATCTGATAAACTAACTATTCGGATTACCGACAACGGGCGCGGAATGAGTCAGGATATCGTTGCTAAAGTTCTTGACCCATTCTATACAACTCGCACCACCCGCCGAGTTGGATTAGGATTACCTCTTTTTGCGGCTGCCGCCCAAGATTGCGATGGCGATTTGAAAATCGAATCCACAGAAGGTCAGGGCACAACTGTAGTCGCTACCTTCCAGCATAGTCACATAGACCGCGCTCCACTTGGCGATATGAAAAGCACTCTTATGAGCATCATTATGAGTGAACACCCTTGCGACTTGCACTATGTCCATCAACTACACAGCTTGGCGCAGGGGAAGATGGATTGCCGCGGGGGAACACATCCCGCGAATCGGCATCCCGAGAAGCGGGAGCTTCGCGAAGCGAAGCTGTGCAGCCAGGACGTACAGCCAAAACGTGCATTTGAATTTAATACTGCTGATATAAAACGTGAGCTTGCCTGTCCCCCCCTCTTTCCCCCCGCATGTGGGGGGATGGAAGGGGAGGGGATAAACATTCCTTTATCACATCCAGCAGTCCGAGAATGGTTAGCTGAATTTATAACGGAAGGTGAGGCGAGTCTTCAGGCGTGATGCGTGAAACGTGAAACTTAAGGCGTAATGAGTAATACGTAAAAGGCGTGATGCGTAATACGTAAAAGGAAACATTACGCATTACTTTTTTTCCTCAGTGTTTTTTATGATGGAACTCCAAAAGAAATAATTGGAAGATAAAACTTTTCTTTTTAATAGGACGTTTGGTTACCTTGTTCGCTTATAGTCTTGATTAGGAGAACCGGTATGCGTCTTTCAGAAGTTACTCGGAAACTCGAAGCAGAAGAGATTGTTGCTCCCAAAGCTGACGTCGAGATTAAAAATGTTTGCGCTTCAGATTTGCTAAGTGACATCCTGGCGACAGACCAATATGAATTTCTCATCCTGACGGGTTTAACCACACCACAGGTCATCCGAACTGCGGAAATTGTCGGCGCGCTTGGAGTAGTTATTGTGCGTGGAAAATATCCCGGACAAGGACTGATAGGTCTTGCTAAAGCTCATCAAATGCCGCTTTATGTAACGAAAATGCCGATGTTTGATGCGTGTGTAAAACTATCAAAGATTATAGAATATAAGGGGCTAAACGGCTAAACGGCAAGAGGGCTAACGGAAGGTGGAAGTCGGAAGGAAAAGATTTAATATTTCTGACTTCTGAGCCACCTTGCCGTCTTGCCGTCTTGCCATCTTGCCCCCTTGCCTCTTTACGGAGTAATGGCGTAGATGTATAATGAACAAGACGAATTTACTGTTATTAATGAGTTAGTGTATGAATTCAAAATCCGAGATGCCATGACAAAAAAAGTTATTACGGTGCATCCAGAAAACACGTTGCGCGAAGTTCAAGTGATTTTGCGGGAAAACCGGTTTTCGGGTGTGCCAGTGATGGACAAAGGTCAACTGGTGGGGATTGTCAGCATTGAGGATATCATCAAGGCTTTAGACAAAGGTTATATTGAGGAAAAGGTTGGAAAATGGATGACTAAAAATGTGGTTACGATTCGCGACGATGTCTCACTATCTCAAGCCGTCAGCGAATTTCAGATACATAAATACGGCCGCCTTCCCGTCATGGATGAAAATCAGAAATTAGTGGGAATTATTACAAGCGGTGATATCGTCACCCATCTGATGTTGGAACTCAATAAAATCGCGGAGGTATATGCCTATAGTGAAAGCAAGCGGATAGCGGAAATGAGAAAAACCGACATCAGTCCCAGTGAAGTCAGCATAGAAGTTGATGTTAGGTCGAATGATTTTGACAACGCGGGTATAGTATCCCAAAAAATTAAAGAAGAACTTGTATCGCGCGGTATAGACTCTAAAGTAACACGACGCGCCGCAATCGCCACTTATGAAGCTGAAACAAATATTATTATTCATTCAATCGGTGGAAAGATTCTTGCCCGTATTTTTGAGGATAAGATAATTATCTATGCGATAGACTGGGGACCCGGAATCGAAGATATAGAGCAAGCAATACAGCCGGGATTTTCGACCGCTACTGAATTAGTGAGAGCGCTGGGATTTGGCGCCGGGATGGGATTAAACAATATCAAAAAATGTGCGGATAAATTTGAAATTGAATCTGAACCCGATGTAGGTACAAAATTGACCATAGAAATTCAGTTTAACAAATAAATTCCCTGGTGTTTCTTATGATGGAACTTTTCTTTCGTTTACTTTTTATTCCAATTATTTCTTTTAATCAAACTTTTCTTTCTTAAAGAAAAGTTTGGTTCCGAAAAGTTTGAAAGGGAGATACAACGAGATGACAGTTAGCGACATTATAACAAAACTTGATTTGACTCCAGTAACGGGACCATTCGATAAATCAGTAACCGGAGGATACGCTTCCGACATGCTCAGCGATGTTTTGGCTCATGGAGAAGAAAATTTCGTTTGGGTGACTATTCAAATTCATCGAAATATCGTCGCTGTCGCAAGTATGAAAAATTTGGCGGCGATAATTATATCCGGCGGGCGGAAGCCTGAAGAGATAACCGTTGCTGACGCTCACAGGGAACAGATAAATCTTCTAACTACACCGTTGAGCACTTACGAAGTGGTCGGAAAACTTTATGCTCTTGGGGTTGGGTAAAAGGCTGGAGGGTTGGCAGGCGCCATTTATTACTTTGGTTTTGCCAAGAAGGTAAAGGGCAAGGGGGCTCAACGGCTAGACGGCAAAACGGTTAAACGACTGCTTTTTCCTAAACCGTCTTGCCGTCTTGCCATCTTGCCGTTTTCCCGCTTTGCCATTCACGTTATAAACAAAATATTAGCTGGTGAGCACCGGGGAATTAGAATGCAACAGTATATCGCCGATTTGCATATTCACTCTGTTCTCTCGCCTTGTGGCGATTTAGATATGTCGCCGTCGAAAATTTTGAAACGCGCCAAGGAAAAAGGATTAAATCTCATCGCCATTACAGACCACAATATGGTGGAAAACGGCATCCCCTTGAAATATTTAGCCGAGGGACAATCTATGGATATTCTGTTCGGAATGGAAATTACTACCCAGGAGGAAATTCATGTTTTATGCCTTTTTGATGAGCTTGAGATAGCGCTTCGATGGCAGGATATTGTATATGAAAAGCTCCCCGACATAAAATGCGATTTTGAAATTTTTGGACATCAATTAGTCGTAAATGAACACGAAGAAATTGTCAGATTCGAGGAAAAATTGCTTATCAATGCCACTGAAATTTCAATAGAATCGGTATTCGATACCGTTGAGAAAATGGGCGGCCTTGCTATTCCTGCTCATTTAGACAAACCGGTCAATAGTATTCTCAGCCAGGTTGGTTTTATTCCACCCCACTTACCTCTTTCTGCCGTTGAGGTCACGAAAAATTGCAATCGAAATAAACTGATAATGGAATATCCTGAGCTTTCTGAGATACAATGCGTTGGATTTTCCGATGCTCATTATCTTGAAGAAATAGGCACGCAAACAACGTTGTTCAATATGGACGCGCCAACTATACAAGAATTAAAATTGGCATTAAAACAATACAATGGACGGTCTATCGAATTTTTTCCCACTCCCCTGCCTCTGGGAGAGGGGCCGGGGGTGAAGGTTTGGACGCAATTGCAAACGAAAGCATATCATTGCTCGCCAGGCGAAGCAATCGAATTTTAATTATGGGCTACGGCAATCCAGGGCGATGCGATGATGGAGTCGGATGGTATGTCGCGGAGAAACTTGAACAAATATTTCATGATTCAAAGAACTTACACCCCGCGAAGCAGGCTCCCGAGAATCGGGAGATTCCGCCAAAGCAGAGACCGTGTATTGATGTTCTTACCTTGCATCAATTAGGAATCGAATTGATAGAAGATACCAAAGATTTTGATGTCGTTGTCTTTATAGACGCGCATATCGAAACGAACGATGATATTAAATTCACTCAAGTTGAAGCTGACCGCCAATTATCTTTCACTTCTCACCATTTAACCCCATCAATGCTACTTGCTCTAACTAAAATTATCTACCATAAACAGCCCACAGTTTACTTATGCTCTATAAAAGGTCGAAACTTTGATTTTGGGAGTGTATTATCAGCAGAAACAAAAGCATCTGCTGATGTTGTGATAAACCAGATTAGTGCTATGATTAATGGCTCATATAGGAATTTAGGTGAAATGGACAGTTAGGTAGTTTTCTTTTCTGCCCACTTACAGCCCACGCTTGAACCTCATCGAACGTTTATGGCGGCAAAGGAGAGTAGAGATTACCAGAAACCATTTTGCCACAGTTCCAAAGCCAACTTAGAAAGTTGACCTACAAAAGAACTAACCCACTCTATACTTTGCCAGAGCATCCTCATCCAATTCCACACCTAAACCGGGCGTTTGTGGTACTTTGATGCGGCCGTTTTTCGGCGGTAGCGCGCCGCCTATCAAGTCATTTTCCTTGAGGAAATGCAATGTATCCGCCGGTAGAGTGGCATTTTTGACGACGGCGCCGACGTGCGTTGCGAAGGCGGCTGCTATCCCCAAACTGAGTCCCGCCACCTGCAACCATACCGGCATTCCCGCCGCGTCGGCGACCGCTGTGCAACGAATTACGCTATCAAGGTTTCCGCCGATATTGAACATATCCGCCGCATCCGCCCTAATCGCCGCCAACACACTGTCTGGACTACCTAAATGCGGTGCAATCGGAATATTGACTTGTGAACGAATCGCTCTGAAACCAGCGAAATCTTTTTTAGCGATTGGATCCTCGAAACAGAGGATATTGTACGGTTCGAGTTCCTTCGCCAGTTTCACACTTTGCTCTACAGTTTCAAATGTATCATTCGGGTCAACGGTTATGCTATAATTGGGCCCAGCCGCTTTCGTAATTTCCTCTGCTTGCTGAACAATATCCCATGGCCGCGCCTTCAGTTTGTGGTTGGTAAATCCCATTTTGACTGCAACCTCTGCTTCTTTGCCAGTATCTTTCGGGTCCATGTAGCATGACCAGTAGCCCACAGGCACTTCGTCCCAATAACAATCTCCCATCAGCTTATAAGCCGGAAGATTGCGCGCTTTGCCTACAATGTCGTACAAGGCATGCTGAAATGGCGCGCCTGTGGTCTGAAGGTTCATCTCCATTGGGTCTTTCCCAATCCAATTGGCAATCAGATGGTCAACATCGTCGCCGCGGCCACCCTCGCCGATACCGACAATTCCTTCATCCGTATAAACTTTAATCAGCAGGATAGGGCGGTCGGTATGTTCCGTCGGTCGATATTTTCTGATAGCAGGGATGTAAGGCACAGCAACTTTAAATGTCTCAATCTTGGTAATTTTCATGATTATCTCCTTTACAAATATGGGAATCATAAATTACTGAGTCTGTCAGGAGCTTTCTCAGTTGCCTTGTGAAGTCTACCGGTTGCTCATCCTGTAGCAGATTAGTCTTACTCCCACCGGAATATCTTCGCTGATACTACTACCCCTACAATTAGCATCCCAGCTAACACTGCTACTTTTAGGAGGTGCTCGTTCCATGGTTCAGCAAACCACAATCCCTGGAGCAACTTCACCACATAGGTCAGCGGCAGGGCACGGCCCACCATTTGCACGCCATCAGGTAGTACATTCCAAGGAATGGTGGCTCCGGAGAAGAATATCATCGGGAAGAAAAGCGCCATGCCGACGATGTTGGCGGTGCGCCCCGTGGGAGCCAAACTGGCGATTACAAAGCCCAGGGCAAAGAAACTCAAGGCGCTGATGATGAAGGCAAGAAAAACATAGAGGGCATTGCCATCAAAACGAAGTCCGTAAACTATCTTCCCCGCCGCCACCAACAACAGTGCTCCCACCAGTGTCATCACGAAATACATCATTATCCGAGCGATTAGGATGGTCTGAAGACGAACCGGGGTTGCTCGCAATCGCCGCAACACTCCCTTCTCCCTGTCGGTAGCCGTGGAGATGGGAATACTCATCAGCCCGGTGACAGCGATGATGAGTCCCATATAAGCCGGTACTGAGATATCCACTGTACCGCGACCGCCAAATATTTCTACAGGTTTATTGCCATAGATGCTGCCGAAAACAAACAACATGACCATCGGGAAAATCAGGGTGAAGAAGAACGTCTCAGGCTCCCGCAGGAAAAGTTTGAGTTCGACCAGCATCAGTTTCCTCAAGCCACGCATGATTACACCTCCTCGTTAATCTCGCATTTCCTGTCCAGTCAGGGTCAGGAAGACGTCGTCTAACGTTGGTTGTTCGGTGCGCAGGTCACGAAAGCGGACACCGCTTGTCGTCAGCACATTGACCACATCGCCTACTAACGTCTGACCCTGACCGTAGACAGTGACACGCTCGCCGCTCTGTTCTATACGGCCCACTCCACGTAATGTCCGTAGCGGTTCCATCTCAAAGGTGCCGTCCACTGAGAATACCACTCGACTGTCTACGTCAAGGCTCCGAATTAGGTTCTCCGGAGTATCAAGGGCGATGATACGTCCCCGGTCTATGATAGCTACCCTATCACACAGCCACTCCGCTTCCTCCATGTAATGGGTGGTAAGAAATACCGTCTTACCCCGGTCGCGTACATTCCGCACCAGGTCCCACATCGTCCGGCGAGCCTGTGGGTCTAAACCAGTGGTTAATTCATCAAAGAAAACCAACTCCGGGTCGTTGAGCAATGCAAGGACGATGAAGAGGCGTTGCTTCAGCCCGCCTGAGAGTTTGGCGAAATGAGCATTGCTTTTATCTGCCAACCCAAGTTGCTCCATCAGAGAATGCCAGTCAACTGAGCGCTGGTAGAACGAGGCATAGAGGTCAAGCGCCTCCCACACCTTGATGCGGTCGGGCAATTCCGATTCCTGAAGCTGCATACCAATACGCTCTCGAAGGGCATAGCCGTCGGTTTTGGGATTCAAGCCCAACACATGGATACTCCCACCATCTGGGCGGCGCAAACCTTCGATACATTCGATGGTGGTTGTTTTGCCTGCGCCATTTGGACCGACCATACCAAAGATCTCACCCGCTTCCACCTCGAAAGAGACATCATCCACCGCTACCACATCGCCGTAGACTTTGCGCAGGTGTTCAAGTTTTATTATAGGCATGGTTTACCACCTCCATATAAACATAATTTTTCCCTCATCATAAACCCGTTTTCTCCGAGAAAACGGGTTTATGATAAATTCACAATTTGCCCCGAAGGATTTTTATATGCTTCATACAGTTTTGTCACTTCCAAAGCCGCTTCAAGCCCGCATTTGGTCGGTGGAGTATTGTTCAACACGCATTCGGAAAAATAGATAATCTCGGGTGCATAGCCAAGCATAAATATCCCCTTGTTATAAAGTTGCCCCAAAGAAAATTCAGGTTCCCAGTAAATCGGCGCGGTTTCGTCGTTACCGATGTAGTTTGGGGACCTGCCATAGCCGCCCGGCCCTCGTCCGCCGCGACGGTAGTAGGTCAGTTTTACGCCGTTGTCAACGACGACGTTACAACCTCTGCCAATGACTTCGACTCTTTCTAACGGGCTGGTTCCTGATTGACCCGATGTTAAATGCAAAGTGCCGACTGCGCCGTTAGTGAACTTAATCGCTGTCAAAGTGCCGCCGTTGAATCGTTCTTCTTCAAAATAGATGCGCGCAATTTTGCCCATCAAGTAATAGATTATCGACCCAGGATGGGAGATGTGGTCCAAAAACCCTAACATTTTTCGATTGTCGTTTCGTTCATTCTCCGGCGGCAAGGATTGAGGATATCGGACATAGATAGATGCGGGCTGTCCGAAGGCCTCTGTTTCGATAATCTGTTTGGTCTTCTCAATAGCAGGGAAAAAGCATTTTTTGAATCCAACCGAAACAAATTTGCCTGTCTTTTCGCTGATTGATATCATTTCTTTGATTTCAGCGACGCTTGCTGCCGGGGGTTTTTCTATCCACGCATGGCAACCCGCGTTCATCGCTTCGATAGCTAACTTTGGATACTGCGGACGCCCTTCGGCGTCGTAGTTTGTCACGATGAAAACCGCGTCTAACTCTTCCTTTTCCAGCATTTCCTGGTGATTCTCGTAGGCTCTTTTCGCCCCAAATTGCCGCGCATAAATATTGGCTCTATCTTTGTTTAAATCGCAAACAGCGATTAAATCAACGGGGGCATATTGAAAAGTCGGATAGATATTCCGAAATGAATGCCCGCCACAGCCAATGAAACCGGCTTTAATTTTCTGTTCAAATTCAAAATTGTATTTTAGCATTTTAGAGTGATAACCCTGTAAAAATATCATCTTCTCCCTTGTTAGTTATGATGTTCGCTTCAGCACTTGAAAGTAGTCAAACGGTGTGGCAGTAGCCCTCGCTTTTGAGCAGTCGGTATACGGTATGTCCAGAACGCTTTTTGACTTCCTTCAGCTTGAGATGGTGGCGTGTGCCAATCCTGGGGATAAGGCGGTTCAGCCCGCTGATTACGACGAACCAGAACTCTCCACCGGTACGCAAGCGTTCCAGCGGCGCCAGGATAAATTCCTGCTCAATGGCATCGTCGCCAATCTTTGCCGGGATGTTCGAGACAACCAGGTCATAGGGGCCAGCAGGCGCCTGCTCCAACCCCACACTGCCGATTACCTGCGTGTTGGAGATGTTATTGAGCGCGCAGTTGTGGTGTGCATAGCGCACTGCTAACAAGTCATTGTCAACCATCGTAACGTGAGCGCCTGGGAAGCAGCGTGCTAACACGATACCCATTACACCATAGCCACAGCCTAAGTCGAGAATATGGCGAGGCGGTACTACATCAATTGTGCGCAAAAGTAAGTCGGTGCCCTGGTCTACCTTAAACGAAGAGAAGAGCGTATTGGCTACATCAAAGTCAAAATTTTGGTCCTTACACGTGTAGAGGATACGCTTCTTGAAGTAAACATCAGGGCCGAGAACAGTAGTATTCATCGGTCAGTTCCTTTCATTCCAACAGAAAAGAAGGCAGACTTTCGAAGTCTCTAAGACTTTGGAAGTCTATACGCCAGTTTACGGTAAATCTGTCCTCAGAGTTGACGGCCGCCAGAGTACGGTATCGTTAGGGTCATGGGCGCGCATCCTTCTCAGAGCTATATCTCGACTATGGTTCGCGTAACAGTAAACGCAACCATAAGGACAGGTATCATAAGCACCGATATCGACAGATTCGGCACAACCGCAGTCCTGACGGGTCGGCGAGGCTTGCAAATGCCGGTTTAGGTCAGGCCTCAACCTGGCTATGAGAGCTGAATCTATACAATGAGCTTTCTCAATGCCATCGCCAATAAGACCATCGTGGCAACAAGAATACAAGGTGATGCCACGTGTAGCACCGATGTCACGCAGTTGATGGGCCAGATGGCGCTGCTCCTCAATTGACGGACGCTGAAAGGAGAGATTGTGCTCCCGCTCAACCCACCGCAAGTTACGCTCGGTCTTGCCGTAGAAGGCAACATAAGAAAAATAACAGCGGTTGGTGTAGCCTTCTAATTGACGACTCAAGAAATCGAACTGCTTCAGATGATAAGCTTCCGACGTAACCTCGTTGAGCAAAATAGGGTCATAGCGCCAGAAGGTCAGTTCTGGGGATATGAGGTCGGCTAAACGTTGCAAGGCAGCTACCATAGTGTGCGCGGGTGGATTATGGCTTTCCAAAATCTTGGGATAGCCGTTTATTGTGAAATGGAAGTAGAACCGGTAACCTTCTCGGCGGAGAAAGTCGAGATGTCGAATCAGAGGTGTCGGATTACGGGTCCAGAAAACGAGCGCAAGACAATCTTCAGGTTGCAGCGAGACCCGGTAAACCTGCCCGCCGAATGGATTAATCCAATGGCAAAAGCCGTCCCGAATGCGGTTCATAAACCATTTGGTATAAAAAGACGGTATATCCGTTCTTCGACTGACGCTAATAATTCTCATCATTTTTATTTTACAAGACGGCAAGATGGCAATTGGATTGTCGATTGTCGATTGACGATTGTCGATTGAAAAATATTCTTCCAATCATCAATCAACAATCATCAATCATCAATCATCCTTGCCCCCTTGCCCTCTTGCCTAATCATCTATCCTTTCCTTCAATTCTTCAACTCTTTGGTCAATCTCTTCCCGGAGTTCTGCTATTCGTTCCTCAAGCTCATTCTTCGCTTCTTCACGTTCTGCGGAAAGTTCATTAGCTTTTTCATTAAGCCTCTCTGCCAATTCGTCCAAGCGTTCATCCTTCAGCGATGCGAGCTACATCGGATGTGCGGTTAAAAATGCAAATCAGCGAGAGAAGCTATACCCCAACTGCGTGGCCGCAACCACGATACTTTTGGAGCTCTCTGCTTCAAGGGTTTCAATACAATTTAGCATCTTGGCTCTTTTTAGATTTCTTTCTCCATCCTTCTCCACTATAACACCAGAGTACGAGACTTTCCAGAAGGAACGCCCTTCAATCCACTGATACAACGCAGTATCATCTTCTGTTACAACTATTTTCTGAACCGTGATTGCAAATTCAGAAAAGTTGGGAAGCTTGTCAAATCCTGATATCCGATTAGCAATATCAATAGCTACCTGGTGAGCTTGAATCGGTAATTGGAGTTCCTCACTTAATGCAGTCCCACATAGGAGCAATACCATCACAAATATTGTAAATCCGCGGAAAGCAAAGTTACTCATTGAAATTCCCTCCTCCCATTTTATTTTAACAGAAGAAGTTGAACAAGTCATGAAAAAAATTATTTTTTCACACGACTTTTGCAGAAAAATTTATTGAAAAGGGATAATAAAAATGCTACATAAGATATTATATTAGTAATACTTAAGTTCGTAAAGGATTAATTCATTATGGAAACTATTTTTGCCAATATTTCGTTTAAATCCCCGCCTAATTGGGCTATTTGGGAGCGAAGTTTAATTGATGTCATGAGCCAATCTATATGTGCTTTTTTAGAAAAATACACACATGAAGATGGAACGCTTATTTTTCGCGATGATTTCGGTGGAATAGATGGACTCGATGATGCTTATGAAAGTCTTTATAACTGGCCGTTATTCTACGCCTTGGGGGGAGATGACGATGTTCTCCCGCTTGCATTTAAAGAATGGAATGCGATTACCCGCCAGTTCACTAAGTACGGACAGGTTTACAACGAATTTGAACAGGGATATGACTGGTTTCATCAGGGAGAAGGATACCTCTATTTCTACTTTTTCGGCCTGGCTGACCCGACCATCAGCTTAAACATCGAAAGGTCTAAGCGCTTCGCCGGGCTGTACATGAATGAAGATCCAAACGCCCCCAACTACGACGAGAACCTGAAGATTATTCGATGTGCACACAATGGTAGCAGAGGACCGGCTTTCCAGCAATTTTCCGGCGGAGGCTATGGATACTCTGAGGGCATGAAACCTTATGGGTTGCCCTTTTACGATATCCCTGGCATTGACACGTATGAAGATTTAAAAAATCCTGAAAATGCTAAGAAAATGGGTCAGGCGATGAAGGAACGCATGGGACGCGGGGACGCTGTGGCTAATCTTGCGGTTACAAGTCTGGTTACCAACGCCTATCTGTATACGGGCGATGAAAAGTATAAAAAATGGGGCAAAGAATATGTCGATGCTTGGATAGAGCGCACTAAACAAAATAACGGCATCCTGCCCGACAACGTAGGACTTTCTGGCAAAATCGGCGAATACATGGATGGGAACTGGTGGGGAAGCTACTACGGTTGGACCTGGCCGCACGGTTTCTACAATGTCGGTATGGCGGCGTTGATTGCCGCGCAGAATGCGATGCTGCTCTACCAAGATTCGAACTATTTGGATTTGCCCCGTTCACAGATAGATTTGATTATGAGCAAGGGTATTGTCAAGGACAACACTTTGCTTGTCCCCTACAAATATGGCGCTCAAGGGTGGTTTGAATATAGCCGTCTGGCTCCACATTATCTTGTGAGCCTCTGGAATATGTCGATGGCAGAAGAGGACTTGCAACGGATTCAAAAACTCCGGGAATTGAGTAACGAAGATTGGAAAGTGGTCGGCTATTTTCGCAACAAACACGATGACGGGCATGAACCGCCGTGGATTTGTTTTCTTTTGGGGGAGCATCCGACATATCCGGAAGAGATTCTGAAAGAAAGTCATGCGCAGGTTTATCAACGTCTGGAAATGATTCGAGAGGATAAGCAAGACCCCAAAACCTACAATGTTCACCACTGGCAACAGCGGAATCCCGTTATAACGGAAGCGTTGATACAACTCACCCTCGGCGCGCCGCAGGTAGTCTATAACGGCGGCTTGTTAATGGCGCGGGTGATGTATTTTGATTTTAAACGGAAACGCCCTGGACTTCCGAAAGATGTGGCGGCTCTGGTAGAAAAACTTGAAGCCGAAAGAACTGTTTTACAATTGGTCAACTTGAGCCCTCTTGAAGATAAAGAAGTTATTGTGCAAGCTGGAGCGTTTGGCGAACATCAGTTCACTCAAGTAAAATATCAGACTCGGACGGATGGACAGGTTGAAGAAAAAATCATGGAAGTGAATAATAAATGCTTCCATGTCCACCTTGCGCCAGGCGCTCAGATTACTCTTGATATAGGGACGAAACGTTTTTTGAACAATCCGGCGTATGCTTTTCCGTGGTAATATTGGTTGACAATAGGCAAAGAGGCAAGAGGGCTAAATGGCAAGATGGCAAAATCATTTAACTCCTTAGCTCTTTTGCTCCTTAATAGACAAGGAGGATACCATGACTCACTACATCGCAGCTTACGACACAGAATCTTCCAATTGCCTTGCGGCTTGCCGCAAGATTGTTAATGTCCACCGCCGATATGAAATGCCGGCGACGTTTTTCATCGTGGGGAAAACACTCGAGGCCAATCCGGCCGAGTATCATGAGCTACTAGCTGACCCACTTTTTGAAGTTGCTTCCCATACTTACTCCCACAAGATGTTGCGTGACCATCCTTTCTGCGGCCCTGCCGCACCAGCAGAACAAAGGCGAGAAGAAATTTTTCAGGGGAAAGCTTCAGTCGAACGCGTTTTCGAGCGCCCGTGTCTTGGAGTCCGCCCCGGGTGTGGCTTCGACAAAGGCATGAAAGGCTCTCCGGAGGTCCTACGAATCATTAAAGAAGCAGGCCTTGGTTATATGAGCAGTTTGTTGTGGGGACCTGACTATTCACTACCAGCTTTATTAACTGAACCTTTTAACTACGCCTCGGAAGGTTTTCCAGAACTGTGGGAACTCCCAGGTCATGGCTGGCAAGAAAATTTATTGAAGAACAACAACCGTTGGGGGCCCAGGCGGCTTACACTTTGGCCGCCAGAGATACCAGAGGCTATTCCACCCGCATTCGTTTCTACGCCGGAAGAGGAATTTGCCATTAACCGAGTCTTCATGGAGAAAGCTGTCTTAGAGAACAAGACCTTTGTCTCTCTCATCTGGCATCCGTGGTCACTTAATGGCTTCGACCCTGAAATGAAAATGCTTGAATTGACCTTTGCGCACGCTCGCGAAATTGGCTTGGAACCTTGTACTTATGCAGAACTTTTTCGGCAAGTATCGGACTTTTGAAATAATAGCGGCATGTTTCAGAAAATAGTCCCCCTTACCAAAGGGGGTAGGGGGTTGTTACATTTCGATACGTGATGCGTGATGCGTGATACGTGATATGAGGTTTCATCATGTTTCACGTTTCACGTTTCACGTTTTACTCTTCACTTGTTCGTTATAAACGAAATATTAGATGATGAACATTAAAAGAGGTAGAATCATGGTTATAGGAATACTCAAAGAAATTAAGGAGTCAGAATACAGGGTTTCTCTTCTTCCTGTGGGAGCGGAGTTGTTAACTCAAGATGGGCATACGGTGTTAGTCGAAGAAGGAGCAGGCTTAGGCAGTGGTATCTACGATAGCCAATATGCTCAAGCTGGAGGCAAAATTGTAAACGACGCGCGCGACATTTTTAAACATGCAGATTTGATAGTCAAAGTCAAAGAGCCCCTCCCCGAGGAATTTCCAATGTTGCATGAAAAACAGGTCATATTTACCTATTTTCACTTTGCCGCAAATTTGGAATTGGCTCAAGAACTGATGCAACGGAAAGTAATCTGCATTGCTTACGAGACTATTCAAACCGATGACGGAGAGTTACCGTTACTGACGCCGATGAGTGAAATCGCCGGCAAAATGTCAGTACAGGAAGGCGCCAAATATCTCGAAAAACCGATGATGGGAAGAGGTATTTTGCTCGGTGGTGTCCCAGGCGTCGCGCCTGCTGAAGTGGTGATTTTAGGAGGAGGAACCGTAGGCGCTAATGCGGCTAAGGTGGCGGCCGGTTTGGGTGCTAAGGTAACCATTCTGGATATTAACCTTCGGAGGCTTCGTTATCTTGATGACATAATGCCACCCAATGTGGTAACGCTTATGTCTGACCTGTATAATATTCGCGACAAAGTTCACGATGCTGACTTGCTCATAGGCGCGGTGTTGATTCCCGGAGGTAGAACGCCCAATATAATCACTGAAGAGATGGTTAAGACAATGAAGGAAGGTGCAGTCATAGTCGATGTTGCCATTGACCAGGGTGGATGTGTCGAAACATCGCAACCAACGACCCACCAAAATCCAACTTTTATAAAACACGGTGTGGTTCACTATTGCGTTACTAACATGCCAGGCGCGGTAGGCAGAACATCTACTTACGCGCTCACCAATGCCACTCTGCCTTATGTGCTAAAACTCGCGAATAAAGGTTGGAGGCAGGCTGTGAAAGACGATTCTGCACTTGCACAAGGATTAAACATCGCCAATGGCAAAATATGCTTCAAAGCAATCGCCGAGGCTTTAAATCTTGATTATGTCCCGCTGAAAGATATATTTTGACTTTGGTAAATTTTATGAAACCGCGTAGACTTCCTAAGTCTCGAAGACTTCGGAAGTCTGAACATCTTACGATGAAGGAGGTGAAATAAAATGATAAAAAGATTAATCTTGAATCTAAGCGTTCTTATATTACTGTTACTTGTTGGGCATATTGCTTATGCTGCTGAACTGGAAAGCATTGATATAGGAGATGCCAGGAATAACCCAGGCTCCACACAAATAAAAGGTGGAACGTACACAATCAAAGGAAGTGGTAATGACATCTGGGGTAACGCTGACGGCTTCAGATTTGCATATACCAAAGTAAAAGGCGATTTTGAAGCCGTGGCGCATCAGGTTTCCATTGAATTGCCCAACGAGTGGGCAAAAGGAGGGGTACATGCTCGACAAAGCATTGAAGCCGAAGCCGTTAATGCACAGGTAATCGTTACTGGCGGCGGTGGGGGCGGCTCTCAACTTACCTGGCGCGCAGCTAAGGGCGGCGCAAGTAATGAATTTATGGATGCTGCGCCCGGACCCTGGAAGGATGGTGAATGCTGGCTTAAACTTACCCGCAAAGGTGATGAGTTCCATAGTTATATCTCTGAAAAGGGCAAAGAGTGGAAAGATCTGAAATCCACAACTGTTAAGATAGATGCCCCCATATTGGTTGGCTTAGCAGTTTGCGGTTTGGGAGGCATGGCAACCGCAGTGTATGATAACTTTACTATCACTCAAAACGGTAAAACGATATTTCCGCTCGCGGTTAAATTAGAAGGACGATTGTCCGCAACGTGGGGGAAAATCAAGTTACGTTAAAATTTATAACCGGTATTCCGCGAAAACACGAAAGAAGATAATCACTTATTTTTCGCGATTAAATTCCGAATTCCCACTTCCGTTCACAGGAGGGATTATAATGGCACAGATAAATAGTTCTCCATGGCCCAACAGTTGTCAAGGGGCCATTTCCTTAACTTTTGATGACGGCGGCCAGTCTCAATTAGACATAGCCATTCCTATACTAAAAGAATACAATCTATTCGGCACATTTTACCTTAACCCAAGGGGCGATGATTGGAAACAACGTCTTACTCCCTGGCGTGAAGTAGCACTTGCAGGACATGAAGTAGGAAATCACACCATTAACCACATCTGCTCGCGGAATTTTGGCTGGGGCCCGAATGTGAAAGCATTGGAAACCAGTACGCTTGCTGAAATCGAAGCAGATGTTTTGGAGGCCGAAAAACGACTCCGGGAGCTAATTCCAGAGCAACCTACTCGCACTTTTTGTTATCCATGTTATCAGAATTATGTAGGAGAGGGCCCAACACGACAAAGCTACGTTCCCGTGATTGCCAAATATTTCCCCGCCGCCCGCGGCATGGGCGAAGCTCCAAATCACCCGTTATTTACTGACCTCCACTATCTCACCTCATGGCCCGTCGCAGGTTGGATGTCTGGTTTAGAACTTTGCGGATTCGCGGATGCTGCCGCCCAACAAGGACGTTGGGGCATCCTCACATTTCACGGCCTCCAGCATGGCCCCGGTTCTCCCTGGACCCCAGGGAGTTACTACCACGGTTCAGCGCTCTCATCTGATAGCTTTCGCGAATTGTGCGAATATCTTGACGCGAACCGTGAGCGTATCTGGACAGCGCCTGCGGTGAAGGTTGCTCAACAGATTATCAATTGGCGCAAGGAAATCAAGCTTCAGTAAAATATATGGTGGTATCTATTTTTTTAATTCGTATAGGTTTTTCGCTAAAATAAAATGAAAAATTCCGTAGCGTCGTCCCTCAGTGGCGACAACTAGTGGGCGAAAGTGGCGGCACAGAGGCACGCCGCTACGTTTTGATTATTGCCCCATAAGGCATGTTTCAGAAAATAGGTTACATTTCAGGCTGATGAGTGATAAGTGATGAGTGATAAATGAGCATATTACTCATCACTCATCACTCATCACTTTGTCAACTAATTTTTGAGCAAATTTGAAACATGCCTCTACAAAATTGGATTAGCCATCTCATGAGAAATAAGAACGACAGTAGCGATATAAATCCCAAATCTTTCACTTGGAAAGCAGCCTTGATAGGCGCTGCTATTATCGGGATTATAAGTTACCTCTGTCCGATAATTGAGCAGTATGAGTGGGAGATAGATTATACGATACCCGCTCCGCCTGTATCTGTCATGTTCTTCTTCTTTCTTGTTGTGATAATAAACGCTCTACTGCATAAATCCTCTGCAAGGCTTTCCTTAAACTTGAGTGAGCTTTTGTTAATTTACGCTATGACCATGGTGGGCGCTCCTTTATGTTCCTTCGGCTTAGTGCAGTTTTTAATTCCCACTATGGTAGGTCCGATTCATTTCGCCACGGCGGAAAATATGAGGACTGGTTTACTTCGTAAACACAGTGGCGTGAGGATTTTTTGCGTTATATCCCCAATTGGTTTGGTCCGAGGGATAAGAGCGTGATAGATGGATTCTATACGGGTGGTTGGGATGATATACCGTGGGGAGCGTGGATAAAGCCTCTTTTGATTTGGTGTGTTTTTGCTTTGGTGCTTTATTTTGTCCTGCTTTGTATTTGCGCGATGATACGCAAACAGTGGGTTGAACGTGAAAGGCTTACTTTCAGGATTCTGGAAACTCCGCTTGCTATGGCTGAAGAACCTAAGTCTGGTTATAGCTTGAATTCTTTCTTCCGCAATAAGATGACCTGGATAGGCTTTTCTATGTGCATATTTTGTTAAAGAATGTTCGAAACATTCAAGAAAGATATTAAATTTTGGTGGTATATTTTGGCATGCCACTTTTCAGGATTTTATAGTTAAAAATAGGAAGGCAAACCTTGCCTTCCTATTTTTTTAATCTCCTATTCATTATTCAACGCCGCTCACGGCTCTTGAAAAAAGGTCTGCAATTCCAGCCTGGTCTCCTTTATTACGCAAAGCGGTTAGTTCTTCGTTATCAATTCGTTCGCAACATGCCAAAGCCCGTTTGAAATTACGAATACTGCGTGCAATCGATTCAGCTTGTTGTTCATTGGTGTCACCTGGCAAAGGTTGAACATCCATCCCAACGACATAGTTATAGCCAACCTCTTTAAGCGTATATACGATTTCAACGGCTGTTGAGAAGTTGATATCTCCGAAGGCTCTATCTTCGTCGAATTTCGGATTCTCCGAACCGCCGTTAAGGTGAGTGTAGAAAAGTTTTCCAAGTGACGCGGCAAGTCCTAACTCCATGGCGTAGCGTTTTCCGCCCATCTGGCTATGGCAGGTTTCCGGATTAAATCCGATAAAGGGTTGCAACTTAGCCGGGAGCATAGAGACAATTGCCATTGCTTCACCGACATCAGCCGGTATTGACCATCCGGGCGGTTCATTGGGCTTTGGTTCAAAGGCGAAACATAACGCTTTTTCTGCTCCATAAGTTTTAATCATCCATTCGAGAATTTCCTGCAGACTCTCTGCAGTGCGTTTATATGCGCCCATGTAATCGGTAGATAGAGGAATCACTATACCGTTGCTGCCATTCCAATAGACATAAACATCAGCGTCAAATATGTTGATTCCAACCTCAATATAGTCTTTGGTATATTCAATGGCTGCTTTTCGCACCTTTGCATCTCGGGATGCAAAGTTGCTGCCTACGAACTCGGGGCGACGGAATAAATTTGCCGTACACATATGAATCTTGAGGCCACCATCGTGTACTATTTGGGTAAATTGTTTTGCTTGCGCGCGTGGCGCCTCGGTATCATGAAATTCTATGTGAGTGCATCCCACACGGCGCATGTTTTCAACTTTCTGCGCGAGAGTAAGCCCGTCACGCATTTCCGGGATAAATCTACCACCGCCAGGGCCCTGATTCCAGTCGCCAGCAGAAAAGGCAGTGCCTAAAGGATACTCGGGTAAATCAGGCGCCCATACTCCATCTTGTTGTTTGAATGGCATTATGCTGTCCTCCTTTTCTTTCATAGAAAAATGGCTTGGTTCAAATTTTCGCAAAAATTAGTTGACTGACGTGATAAGTGATGAGTGATAAGTGGGTAATGGATTGATGATTATTGATTGTCTCCGACAATTCGGAGAATTGTTGATTGTCGATTGAAAAACTACCAATCAACAATCATCAATCGACAATCGACAATCCACTTCATACCTATTTTCGGTAAATCCGAAAATATTCAAACCTGGTCACCGTCGGCGGCATGTCACCAGGCGCCATGGCATACATTCCGACCATCACCGGGTCTGTCATGGCGACGGTAACAATGCTGCAGGTTTGCCAGTTGGTCCCATCTCGGGACGCCAGGCCGGTGAAGACGTTGCCTTCGCGTTCAATCTTCAAGTAGAGTGCTGGCACTCTGGCAAGGCCAATACTGCGTCCCGCCATAGCCACTATTTTATTTACATGCGCGAGATAGCGGGCATCTCCTCTGAAGCTGTGCGACCCAGAAGTTTTTTCCAACCGGATGTAAGCGTTCTCATCTTTCCACACCAGCAGACCGCCATGTTCTTTCAAATCGTTGGTTACATACAATCTGGTTTCAATCGCGAAATCACCAGTGACCGGTCGAAGCAGTCTTGGCGCCTCCATGTTTCCACCTTGACCGGCGGGATTGCCATGCCAAAGGCCGACGCCCTGCGGACAGCTCATCTCAATGAAGCCTTGTCCCGGTTTATTCGCCGCGCCCGCGCCTTTAGGGTCGGTCCACTGCCAGCGCGGATTCATTTCCGCCTGGTTGAAAGCGTCGTTATACGCCATGACTGAAAATGGGCTCATATTAGTCCATGTTTCAATGTTCACGGATTTCAACGCTGTTAGTGGTCCTCCAGAAGTGGCGGGTTGTCTTGGTAAATTAGGAATATCACGGCCGGTTTCGTAGGGTTTCAACTCAACATGCACATCACGCCCTTCAAAGCCAGCGCCTTCATAAAAATGTATTCTGCACATCGTCGTAGGAAAATTCGGCCCCTTTTGCACCCGTAGCGAACCGGGCAACCCCGGAAGCCCTAAAGCATCGGTGTTATCGATATCCCGCACAAGCGTTGTTTGGAGTCCCTGGAAACCCGGTTTTTCAAAGAGGTCAATAATCACAGGAATTGCACCATAACTCGGAGCAGTAGACGCCATGGGCGGAGCAATATTGATAGAGACAATCCGTTCCCCAAAGTTGTAGACAATATCATGTAAGTTAGGATAGTAGCCTGGCCCGAGTGTAAATTTTCGGCCTTGAAGATTGGGCGCATCGTGAAAAATAACTTTATAATTTTCGGACTCCGTCGAGCCCGGGCCACGGTACACTTTCGCTGACAAAATCGGTTGTTGCATCCCTATAGTCGCAACATTATTCACGGGATTAACGATTATCGCTTTCTTTCCCGTAAAATTGACATTATCATATACTTCGATAATTAACCTGGGATTTAGCATACGTTTTCCCTCCTTGATGGAATTTTCGATGCTCACCATCTAATCGTTGTTTATAACATGAATGGCAAAATGGCAAGGGGCTAAACGGCAAGGAGGCAAGACGGCAAGGAGGCAAAAAACTATATTTAGCCATCTTGCCGTTTAGCCGTTTTGCCCCTTATCCTTCCTCCAAGAGTTTCTTCGGAAACTCAAGATTCACTGGTTCGCCGCCGATGCCCCAGTTGTCCGCCTCCACTTCATCTACTATGACCCAGATGTAAGGTCTGAACTTTTCATTGTACACTGAAACAACGGCATCTGTTATTTTGGCGACTAATTCCTTCTTCTTGCCTTCTGGCAATACATCTTTGACGATTTTGACATTTACAAATGGCATTTGTTCCTCCTTCTTAGCGAATGATTCTCCAAAGACTTGTTCTAACCATAAAATTATAGCATACTGCCGCATACATTTCAAGTTAATCTCGAAAAGATGCAATATTTCTTTCTTGACTTTTTCAAAAAGATTATCTAAACTATCCGTTAGTGATTTCTGACTAACTTTAAAAATAAAATTTATGAAACCGCAGAATCTTATGTCTGAAATGTGAAGCGTGATGAGATTTTCTATGAAGTTCAAAAATCTACTATCTATTGTCTTTGTATTTCCCAAATTACTAATAACCCTATCCCTTGTAATTTGCTTCTGTGAATGGACCGCCGATGCAAAAGGTTTACTTTCCAACCCGGGCGTTCCTGATGTTGAGAAAATTACTTATGGGCTTGAAGATAACGAAAATTTGCGAACCTGGACTGATACTGTCCGTAAAGTCAATAAAAACAATATGACCGTGTACGAATGTGGAGATAAGATGGTTCTCAGAGGTGATGACTTCAGACCGATTTCTGTCCATATTGTGGATGAACAAGGACGCGCTCAAATTGCTATAGATTACACCAACCAAAAAGCTCATGTCGTTATTCCCATTGAAAAAATTGATAAATGGATAGAAGTTCCCGATGATGCTTATGATATGCTGACTCTATTTTATGTGCTTCGCGGATTTCCTTATGAACCAGTAATGTCCGGTTTAATTTTTGCAAAGATGATGTTTTCTGTTGAAAAGAGAGGGAGATAGTAGTATCCTTTCTGAAAT
>Ga0194113_10003217_pt1 | contig 21974 bp, 18 predicted proteins | sample TA2MahC200mmetaG_FD_146193 | JGI IMG/M metagenome (GOLD analysis project Ga0194113, IMG submission 146193) | Freshwater microbial communities from Lake Tanganyika, Tanzania - TA2015017 Mahale Deep Cast 200m | ecosystem: Environmental > Aquatic > Freshwater > Lake | place: Tanzania: Lake... | reverse complement strand
GCCCCATACGCATTAAGTTAAGAGATAAGACGACGCAAATTCCGTCGCGGAGTGAGTTCGAGGGTTAAATGATGGAAAACGTGAAAACGGGAAAACGCGAAGAAAAGTCTCGTTTTCACGTTTTCTCGTTTTCTCGTTTTCACCTTCGCTCTGTTGCAAACCGCTTTTCAGCTTGCCTTCTGTCGAATTTTAGCTTAACTTAATGCGTATGGGGCGTGATGCGTGAAACGTGAAACATGAAATACATCATCACACTTCACGTTTCACGTTTCATACGTCATCTACAACCACCCCGTCAACTCCGCCAACAATCGCGTATATTCAATGAAATTGGGCCATGAGATATCAAACGGCACACCATGGTCGCATCCGGGGATGTAGCCGCCTTCTTCCAACAATGGGGGAACTACTCGCATCACTTCTTCTTTAATCACATCACCGCCTTTGGCGATGGCGCGCTTGTCGATACCGCCTTTGTAGGCCATGTTCTTACCATGAATTTGACGATATTCTACGAGGTCATTTCCAGCGGCGACCTCTATGGGGTCACAGCAATTGATACCAGCCTCAATCCAAATCGGAATGAGTTCGCCGATATAACCGTCGGAATCCATATCAACGATGGGACATCCACTCGCTTTGACCTCTGGAAACCAACGATTGTAAGCAGGGAGTAGGAACCGTCTGACCATAGCCGGCGAAATCATGCTATGCGCCTTGTAAGCCATGTCTTCGGAGAGGCCGACGGTGTCTACCGCGACGTTTTCGAGAATTGGCTCCATCGTTTTCGACACAAAATCTGTCCAGAAATCAATCATTTCTTCTATGAACCCAGGGTCATCAATCATCATCATACAAAGATTCGGCAGGCCGAGCCATTCACGCAGTTGCCAGAATGGGCCGTTGAAGCGAAAACTGACAACGTAATCCCTGTCCTTCATAGCTTTGCAACGCTCTTTTAGGTCATCAGGATGGCGTCCGGGTGTATACGGATTGTAACGCTTCTTCATCTCTTCCCAATCCTCGCGGGTTTCCACGGGAAATTTGTGCCATTTGCGGGTCACGAAATCCTTGGCTGAACGGATGTAGGTGTAATCAAACCTATCGGAAATTTCCGTGATAGCGCCCATCCAATCCTGCACAACATAGTGACCATCTTTGTGCTCTAACACTTTCTCTTCAAATTTGGGCATCATCTGAAAGGAAACGCCCAAATCTAACACAGGTCCCTTAGTTCTTTCCGGTTCTATTCCAAGAATGTCAAGTAAGGTCTGGAAATAGTTAGCGCCTTCAGGCAATCCTTGTTGATGCCATGCCGCCAGTGTGGATTCCCTCGGACCGCCCGGCTGCAAAGGCACTTTGTCTGGTTTCCCAAACAGCAATGTTTCTAAATATCTTTCTCTTGGAGTCATCATGCGTTTTTCTCCTATGCTAATAGTTTCAGAAACCGAGTTTTTGCGAAAAACTCGGTTTCTTTCTGATTCTAATTCACTTCATAACTTTTCTGGATTAACGGTTTAGCCACTTCAAAATCATCTGAAGTGCGGATTCTCAATTCCAAATATACTGTACTAAAATGCCACATGCCAGTCATACTACGGGCAATTTCAGGTATGGTCTCCAATGTATTAGGGTCTATGTTGAGGTAGATTAAAATAGTTTCAATTGTTCGACGAATCTCCAAGCAAACAAATTTTGTATTACGATAATAGGCGTAATAACTTTTCCGCTCTTCCTTCTGAACATCATTACCCAGGGAAAGGATGGAATTTTCCACTTTACCAAATAGTTCTTTCAGAGGGTGACTTGCTTGATTAAGCTGATATTTTATTGACCTTTTGTCTTCTTTATCGAGCATCGGAGTTGGCTCTATATCCTCTTTCGAAATGTCTTTAATCGTTTGCTCTGAAGTTCGTTCTACATCTTTCTTTAGTATGTTCTTCATCGTCTGCTTGATTTGTTCATCTGACGCAGTAATTATGCCAATTTGCTCTCTCACGATGCTCAGAAATTCATCGCTTGGATTTTGCATGATTCGCCTGATACGGTTTTCGATAAACAATTCGTCAGCCCATTTATTGAACTCGCCAGATTCCAGGCTATTTCTCGAAAGCCGCTTCATCATTTCGATAAAGAACGCACGTTTGTCGTTGTCTTTGCATTCACTAATCGAAACAGTAAAAACGATTCGATTTTCCGGATTAAGTTTAATCTCATCGCTCTTGTAAAGTCGATATTCATTACCATTAGTCAGAACACACCATCTCAAGTCTTTTTCCAATGCGGTGTATTTGATGGTTTGTCCAATCAACTTAGGGTCATCAAGAGAGATGTCAAGTGCTTTCGCCTCAATAAAAATGCGAGGCTTTCCAGAAATTTTAAGAGCGTAGTCCACCGAAGTTCCATCGAATACCTTCCACTCTTTATCAACTTCCTCGAAATCGAATACATTCCATCCCAAAGTTCTCAGCACAGGCTCGACTAAGCTGCTTTTTGTATTTGCTTCGCTTAGAACACCTTTGCCTCGGTATTTATCTAATACTTCTAAAATTCGTGATATTTCAGAGTTGAGTTTATCAACCATTGCCTACTCCTTAAATCTAAAACTCTATAAATTCTCTCTTGCGTAATAGGGTCAGGTCTATTGAACCAGTCCTTGGGTCCAAAATGAAACCCCATTCCTCCATCGCTACCGCACCTATTATTGCATCTATCCGTCTTCCCTTTTCATCTGTCCCAATTTTTTTAACGGGATGGGCTTTTATATCGAATGGTAAGCCTTCGATTGCACAATTTAGCAAACAGGATTCGTTTATCTCAAAAGTACCTCCCCCTAAACCCACAATAAAGGGAGTTGTCCTCTGCCTTACCTGGGAAGCAAATTCCTTCCTAACATAAGACCTAATTGAACCCGTATCAAACAAAACAAAAGCATTATTTCCATCTATCTGGATATTTGTAAAAGTTCGAGACATTTCCTTTTTCTCCTCCAACATTTTTTCAGGTAGTAAGTTATATATTAGACTTCCGAAGTTTCGAAGACTTCGGAAGTCTTGACAGGCACTTAACTCAGCAGCTCAGCGATTTCCACTGGCCGTCCCTCTTTGGCGCTCTGGATTCCCGCGAATACTAACGCCAGAGACTTCAGATTGTCCCTTCCACTGCATTCCGGTTCACGCGATTCATTCAAAGCGGAAATAAATTCCGTCAGCAATGCGTCTTGCCCCGTTTGTGGTAATTCATCTAACGGTAGCACTTCACGTTTTTGTTTATCCGCTGGATATGCGCGCGTGATGTACAGGACATCCTCTTCCCACGTCAGACTTCCCTCTGGCCCTTCGATTCGCCACTCGCCATTCCACGGTGATTGCTTGCCAACACTACAGCCGAGTGAATGATGCGTTCCGATAAGTCCGCCTGTAAATTCGATTATCGCTGTATGTCCCGCGTCACCCGCATGCCAGCCCCAGGGCGCATTCCATGTACGCGCATAGACCCTAAGTGGTTCTCTATCCAAAACATAGCGCAACAAATCAAAGTGGTGAATGCCCATATCTGTTATGAGCGGATAGGGCATCGTTGTGTAATGTGTCCCTGGGCGAGTCGCCCAGGCCCGATAGAAGCCAACAGTAACTTGCGCCGGTTCACCAATAATGCCTTCTTTGAGAACCCGGTGCGTTGTGCGCGGTAACCTGCCGAAACGATAATTTTGCGTCGCCATGTGCGTTCGTCCGGCGGCTTCTGCGGCAGCCACAATGCGTTTAGCCGCGGCAAAATCGTCGCTGAGTGGCTTTTCGCCAATCACATGCAAACCCAATTCAAATGCCTCCGTAGCCACGGCCTCATGTGCGACAGGAGATGTTACATCCAATACAAAATCGGCTTGTACAGCCCGCGCCGCCTCGCGCAATGAGGCAAAAAGTTGCTCTTTGGACAATTTAAATTGTTCAGCCATCCGCGTTCGCTGTTCCGGGACAATATCTACATATCCAACCAATGTCACATCAGGATTGCGCCGACAAACCTCGACCCAACTCTGAGCCCGACCACCTAATCCAACTATAATTCCTTGCATAGCTTCTCCTTCTTATTTTTGGCATGTTTCAAATTTTCGCAAAAATTAGTTGACAATAAGGAAAGGAAGGAAGGGAAGGAAAGGAGGGAATATTCTTCCTTCCTTTCCTTCCTTTTCTTCCTTTCCCATCCGCCGAAATGTAACAACCCCCTTACCCCCTTTTACTAAGGGGGACTATTTTCTGAAACATGCCTCTTATTTCATGCCATATTTGAGTCTTCCCCAGGTGATTGGCAGAGCCTCTTCATCAGAGACCGCGGCGCCCAACTTTCCAATCATAGACAACTTGACTTCCTCCTGTGTCAGTGCTGCGCGCCACAGTTTGATTTCATCTAAAATGCCGTTGAATCCGAGTGTTGCGCCGCCGCCGCACCAATAACATCGTCCGATTTCAAGATTGTGTTCTGCCGTTACTTTCTTGCCTTTGATGTGTTTGATACTCATTTTAGTATCATCAGGTTCGCCATCAATATAAACTAAAGCGTCACCATCCCTATGGGCTACGGCTGCTAAATGATGCCAATCCGTATCCTTGATGGTCGTTACCGTTTTAAGCTCAATTTTGGCCGCTTCACCTGTGCCAAAAATGAAATTAACAATACTTCCTGGTCCAATGTCGAGCCGATATCCAATCCATCCGGGCGGGATGTCATAATTTGCTACCATCACTTGCCAATCATTATTGGCGCTTTCGGCGCGCTTGAGCCAGAGTTCGATTGTCCAGTCATCTTCTTGGGGGTTTAAATTCTCATCAGAAGCGACATCAATAAAAGCACCCGCGCTATTGAAGGACATACCACCGTTAATCTTTCCCTCTTTCGCCCAATTTGCTTTCGCCATAATTTTGCCTTCATGTCCGTTCCCACTATCATCATCTACTGTTTGACCAGTGCCTTTGTCAAACGACCAATAAGCCACAAGGGCGCTTCTGTCAACGGATAATGCGTCATTTGTGGACATAAATCCACATAAAACTGTAATGCTTAAAGCTAAAACCAACCATTTTGACATTTTAATTCCCTCCTTTTAAAATACTCAGAAACCGAGTTTCTCCAAGAAACTCGGTTTCTCTACTCAACTCCAATAAGTCGCATATTTATCCATCGCGCGGGCCCCGGCTTCAATATTCTCAATCGGTGTGGGCGGGAAGACATACCAGATTAAGCTCAGACCTCCCTTTGGTGAACCAAGCGTCCGAATACAATTGAAAATGTGAGCGTCAATCTCCTCCGGTTTACCGAAGACGTTGATTCGCTGCCGGTCAATGTCGAGGTGAAGAAATACTTTCCCCCTGGCCAACCGGGCGAGATTGTCGATTCCGTTCACCAGGTCTTGAGGATTGAGTCTTGACACGCCGCATTCGATGAGGTCTGGAATAATGTCCACAATGTAGCCGTCCGAATGCAAAGCAACGTAAACGCCATTGGAACGGCAGTAGGAGAAAATCCGTTGATAGGACGGCTTTATATATTTTCGCCACGCCGTGGGACTGATGGGCAAGGCGTTCTGAAGTCCAAGGTCGTCCCCAAACCCAATCGCATCTACACCAAGTTCGACCCAGCGCTTGACAACCTCGAACCAGTAGGCTTCAATGATACCAATAAGCTCATCAAGTTCAGGCCGTCCTTCAGCGATATCAAGCATGAGATTCTCATAACCGCGCAGATAGGTAAGCCTGAGAAAGATGAAGCCGTGGTCTGTGCCGCCCCACGCGACCTTTCCCTCAGATTTTGTCTTCTCAATATTCTTCTTTGCTTGTTCCCAGTTGGTGTGATTGTCGGGCTTGGGTGGTTGGTAGTTACGAAGTTCGGACCAGAAAGACAACCCCCTAACCCCCTTTATTAAGGGGGAAGCAATTGGATGCTTCACACATTGGCCATCGTGAGACTCCAACGGATAAATCCAATGGCATCCCCAGATATCGGTCGCCTCGCTTCCCGCTGGACGACCTGGCTGACGGTCTATTCCCACTGACACATACGGAGAAAAATTCACCAACCAATTGAGCCGCTCGCCGAATTCTTGCCAGACTTGATACCAGATGTGAATATTTGAATGAACCTCCGGCTCACCGGACAGTTTCATTTCTAAAAAAAACTTTTCCCTTTCGCTTAACAATTCTACCTCCTCTTCTTCATCGAAAATCGTCGAACGCCTCAACTTGTTGAGGGAATCCCCCTTAGTAAAGGGGGGCAGGGGGTTGTCCCCGAACAAGTTCGGGCTTCCGAATATGCCCATGTCTGCCTTATTAGCAATAATCTTCATTTTCCTCTATGGTGCGCCACCAAGCAGTGACTCACTCTGGCTGATGACGGTGACATAAGCTCTTGCATTGAATTCGGCAGGAACATCACAGGTAAACTTTACCTGATTTTCACCGGCTTCGAGGAGTGGCACATCGCCTTGTGGCTTCACCTCGCAGATTAGTTCACCCTTGGGGCCGTAGAACTTACAGTCCGACATTGAGTGAAACTCCAGGTAACAACCGCTCTCGATTTCCACAGGGAAGACAATTGTCTTATCACCTACGGTGACAGCAGGATGGCGAAGTTTCGCGTTGACTAATGGTAACGCCCGGATTGGGCTTAAATAGCAGGCGATTGTCTTGTTTGCCGGAATATTGTTGTACCACAGGCTAAGGGTTTCAACCTGGCTGTAGTTCACGGATTCGCGGTAGATGGAATAGATGTTACCGTAGGGCCAGGAATAGTCGGCATAGCGTTGTCCTTCGGGTTCGATTAGCTCAAAGTAACGCCAGCCGGTGAAATCGACTATCACGTAGTGGTCGCCAATCCCGCCGACGAGATGTTCGGGGCTTCTGACTTGAAGGTTTAGGACTTCTCCTTGTCCATCGCCATAAACCCAGACTCCCATTCCCTGCTGTCGGTTCAGGTCTAACGGCGGCGAAAAAATTTTGCCAACCTTTGCCCACGCGCCTTGTCGATTTTCCAGTTTGCTCGACGCGGTGTAGCATCCGCTAACTGGTACCACTTTTACCTGGTTTGTTGACGGCTGAAGGCCCGCGGTAATTCCCGATTTAGTGGCTTGGTCAGGGAAATCCTCGCGGTCGCTGAAATCAGCCAACGTCGCATTTTCTGGGGCATCATACGGACCCGCCGACATCAATGCTTCGATGCGCAGTTGTAGCGGCTGTTTGCCGAATTTGTTATGGGTTTGCCAGATATTGCTCCAGCCATTGATGCCCTCTACTTTGTGTTTGGCGTACTGAATCGGCCTCAACTGCCATTCTCCATCGGAATTCTGAGTTAGCGTGAACTCATCGCCAGGGACTCTCAATTTTGCTTTGACAGACTCAGGGAAATAATTCGCATGGCGCAGGTTCTCATAACTTTTCATGATAGCAGCAAATCTTGGCAAGGCGGGGATATTGGAGATGTTGTAAGGGTCGATGCCCATGATGGAAAGGCCGGTGTCGGTACCGAGGCATTTGCCGCAAAGGTACTCAATGTCATCGGCGAAAGTTGGCTCGCCTTGCTGACCTGACCAGGTTTTGAACGCCCACCACCCTAAATGCGCGGGTAAAAACATGCGACGGCATTCTTCGTTGGCAGCGCAGTGGATGTCGATGAACTTCTTATGGCTGCGTGTTGGATGGTCCCAAGCGCCCAAACGTGAGCGCACATACCAGAGGTGATGATGGAACGTGCTCATCTCCATAACTGAAGGCTTCTTCAGGTGTTTCCAGATTTCAAAGACGAACTTCGACCCATAGTGCCAGCCGTTCTCCGGACCGCCGGCGATATCTTCTCCATCTAAAGCGTCCATATACATCATATCGAAGCCACCCTCGTTGAAGGCTTCCGCGGTCTTTGCAGCCACTTCGGCAAAAAGCGTCGAGTCGCCATCTGGAACAAATAGCCCAAAGCATTCTTTGAGATGATGAACTTGAGCGCCTTTGGCATGTGAGGTTGCTTGCGTGCCGCAGGCTCCGCGTTTGCAATTCGTGAAGGCGTAAGGCGGCTCCCTGGAAATGCTGCTGTAGGTAATGAGTTCGTCATCTATCTGAAGAGTTACACTGTTTCGCACGAAAAAGCCAGTGATAGCGGACATATTCTGTGTGGATTCGACAACCGACACTTGATTGGCTTCTGCTGTCAACGGCGCCGCCAGGGTAAACGTCGCATCTTTCGCCAACCGCGGGTCCGGGACAGGCGTCACCCAGGGACAACTTTTGTCGATGAAAAACGCATAAGTATGCAAGCCAGCCATGATGCCCGCATTGTGTAATTTGTCCGTAACGGCTCTGAGGCTGGCAAGTCCACGCGGGTACGTTTTTGGATTAGGTCGGCAGTCCCCAAATCTGAAAGAACTACCTCCGTGAAAATCAATCTGATTGATGCCCAGACTCTGGGCAAGCCGAATCCAATCGTCCACTTTTTCTTCCGAAAGGTCCCCGAAGTTGAATAGGTAAGAGCCTTTGTTGATGACCGCGTCCAGCGCCCACGGGCCACCGATGGACGAGTGCGGTAAATCTTCGGCGGCGCTCACCACCTCCTGCATGACCTGGCGGAGTTCGTTCTGAGGACAACCGATAATCGCGACTTTCGCGCCTGCAAAACCAAACCTCGGATAGCACATTGCTCTCAAGCGACAGTTCGCCCGCGGTAATTCGGGGACGTTGGTCTGCAGATTCAGCGCCAGAGCGCATCCACTGAAAGACTCTTCCGGTGTTCCTTTAACCGTGAGCGAGAGGTCTAAGAACACCAACTCCTCCACCTGTTCGCCGGTGACAGACAGGACTTCAAACACAAAATAGCGCTCTTTCGCCGTTACTCCTATCACGACGCTGACCCCTGACTCTCCAAAATGCACGGTAATTTTCCCATCGGCACAAGATGACTCGGATGCGTTGAACACTTTCCCTGCTTTCTTTACATGGGCAAACGATGACTTAGGCTTCTGGACGCAATAGTCCATGTCCGTCTGCTTGTCGATGAAATGCAGATTCGTGCCCTCTGACCCGATAATGTACTGAGCATATTCATTTTCAATTGTAATATTCATGATTCCTCCGTGTTCCAGCAGACTTCCGAAGTCTGCAAGACTTCGGAAGTCTTAATTTTTGGGAAAAACTCGGTTTCTGATTCCTTTCAGAATCTAAGCTTCTCTCCACTTTCAGCGGAGCGTTGCGCGGCGTCGCAGATTGCTATAGTTGCAAGATTTTTTCTGCCGCTTGTCTCAGGTTCTATATCCTTAGTCAAGTAATCGTAAAACATCATAAACTGCCATACATCTGGATTCCAACCGTTTGGTGGTTCATCCAATGGCACAATTTCTTCCCTATTTGGTCTCAGTAATTTGATGCCATCGCCCTCTGAATAGTGAGGCTGCACCAGCGCGCCATCGCTACATTCGACGCGCATCTCGTAAAAGGCTACCTTCGAGTCGGAACTACTGAGGAAATTCAGGATGAGTCCGCCAGAAAAAGCCATGATAGCCGAAACCGTCGCAGATTCGCGGTATCGGCTCCACGGCGGAACAAAACTGTGAGCGTAGATGGAAACCGGCTCTCGTTGGAGGATAGCCAGCACTGAATCAAAATTGTGGACACACATTTGCCAGAGTTGTTCATGCGGACTCGGATTGTAAGGCGTCGGACGAACCTTGTGCTGGATGAGTGTAACGTATCCAGGGGCGCCTAAAATCTTTTCAGCCATCAGCCGGCGCATGGTACGTTGCGCCGGGGTGAACCGGGCCTGGTTTCCCACCATCAGCTTTTTGCCCTGCTTTGATGCCAAATCAACATTGTATTGTGCAGAAGCCAAATTGCAGGTGAACGGTTTCTCCACCCAGACATGCAAGTCGGCTTCCAAAGACTCCTGGACGAATTGGGCGTGAGTCGTAGCAGGCGAAGAAATGATAGCAACATCGGCTTCGACGTTTTCAATCGCTTCTTTAAGAGACTTGTAACAGTGATTACGTGGAAATCTGTATTCTCGTACCGCGTCATCGAAATATCTCTCAACGATATCTACCAGAGCAACCGGTTCCCACATCGTTGATTTCATCAGATTCCGTAGATGACCCGCGCCACGAGTTCCACAACCTACATGAATGGTTCTAAAAATTTTTTCCATAATATTTCCCCTTTGGGTGTACTATCACTAAATATTTGAGAATCCGCATGGTGACTGGATTTTCGTCTGAAACAGGAAACGTATTTCGTGTATTGTTTATCTCCCGCAACACGCAATACGCAATACGCAACACGTATCACAGCTAGCTGCCAGTGCCACACCCACCACACCGTTTTGGCTCATAATTCTCATGCATTTAGTGATAGCACAACATGCCGAAACTCAATTGTAATTCTCCAAATACTTCTTGAACGCTTCGCCCAATTTTTGGGTCACAGCCCCCGGTTTACCATCTCCTATCACTATATCATCAACTTTAGCCACAGGCGCCACATTGCGGGTGGATGAAGCTATAAACGCTTCGTCTACTGTCTTTAAATCATCGTAAGAAAAATAGTCCTCTTTAATATCAGCATCAGACCTCTGCTTAATCAATTGCAAAAGAACTTTACGGGTGATTCCCGATAGGATACGCCCGTCTAAAGGATGGGTAATAACGGTACTGCCGCGAACTACAAAAAAGTTGAAAGTAGTACCTTCTAACACAATCTGTTTCTCATCTGGAGTGATAAACAAAGCCTGGTCAGCCCCGAACTTTTTAACTACTGTCTGATGAGCAATCACAGCCCCGACGTAATTAAGCAGTTTTACCTCTGGCCACTGTCTTTGATATGGATAGGACGCTAATTTTATACCTTCTTGATACAATTTATCCGGCGGAGGTTTTAGAGGAAAAACAGCGATATATAAATCAGCCGTTCCAATTGGCGCGACTCCATTATCCGCTACTTCCCCACCACTATAGATTATCTCTAACAACAAATCGCCATCTTGATTCTGACGATTTTGGGCTACCGTTTCTTCCACAATCTCCCTCAATTCATTTTTCGTGTGCGGTAAATCCATATAAATCGCCCCGGCGGAATTAAACAGACGGTCTATGTGGTCGTCTAAATGAAAAACTTTATTCCTCACAGTTCTGCAAGCAGTAAAAATACGATAGCCACGAATAGTGCCGACGATGTCAGAAGCTATCGGTATAGCTAATTTTTCAGTGGAAACGTATTCTCCGTTGGCATAAGATAACATATCGGAAAAATTCCCTTTTCTTTTCTTTTTAATCAAACTTTTTCTTTTAGGAAAAGAAAAAGTTTGGTCGGATAATCTATTCATTGTAAACCCTCCTAAATTTGTTTGGGTATAAAGTAAGAATATTATAACATAAGAAAGTAGAACATTACAGTTTTTTTGACATTGATTTTTTGACCAGCAATCAAAAATGCAAAAAGATTGTTTGAAAAATCCTCCCGGATATTTTATTATATAGGAGTTCTCAGAGAGAGAGTTCTGAAAGTCTAATATAATCTCGAAAAGGTTTAGACGCAGAAACAGGACATCGCCATTTTATTCTACACCTCTCTCGACAACAGCCCCAAGTCAGCATTTTCAATCCGGCGTGACATAGAGGAGCGCCATTTGCCGTTATGGTAATTGGTGGAGAGTAAGTGTAATGTCCTTTATTAGTTTCGTTAAGCGGAAGGACTAAACCTACATTCCATGGGTTAATACCTAATTGGTATATCCCATAAGCGTCGGCGGCAGAAGCAAAGGAGGAATATTGGCTTGAAAAGGAACGTTCATAACAGTGGTAGGATTTTTTCAAAAGCGGAAAGTTAGGATTTTTATATTTTTTACTCAGAGGTGATTAGCATGGCAAAGAAATCGCAAAATCAACTACCGCCTAAGATTCAAAAGTTGCTCAAAAAGAAGGGGTGGACGTGGCCTCCAGATGAAAAGCTGAAGGCGGAGATACATGAAACGTGGGAGCGGTTATTCGGTAGCACAGCAACTCCTCCGCATATTCTCAAAGAAGTCCACAAATTTTTTCCCGGAAGATTTCCCGATTCGGATGAGGAATAACTATGCCAGTAGAACGCCGAAACTTTTTTGACAGACTTGAACCGATTATTTATCTGGATGCCACCTTCACCCCGACCTCGTCGGGACGAAGGGATGACATTACTTGTTCGAGGTTAAGGTGTCCCTCAATCTCAATGGCACCAACGAGTTGGGACCTCCGTAGTTTGGCATCTACATTGGACTCTCACAAAGTCAAGTTAGGGAACCAAAATTTTTCTAACAACCCCCTACGCCCCCTTTGGTAAGGGGGAAAGTATGGAGTTTAATCAAAAGAAACACTGAGGAAAACGTAACCAAACTTTTCTTTAAGAAAGAAAAGTTTGATCAAAAGAAATAATAGGAATTGTGTAAAAAACATCAAAAAAGGGAATCGCATAATGAATTATCTTTCTTCTATTGTGTTATCAAATAGCGCCGACCGAGTAGAAAAATTTGCCGCTTCTGAATTGGCAAAGCATATCGGTTGTATTACCAATCAACAAATTACCCCTAAGAGTAGTGAGACTCGTCTTGCGCCGGCCGCACAGCCTTCGGCAGGAGATGGCTCAATTTACGTTGGACAATTGCCAAATACTCTCGAAGAATCTATGAGAAATCAGATTGCTAACGATTTGAAAGAGTTGCACGACGATGGATTCATAATTAAAGATATCCAGGGAAATCTTGCTATTTGCGGTAAAACTCCCAGAGCGACACTATATGGTGTGTATCATTACTTACAATTGTTGGGAGTGAGGTGGTATTTTCCTGGGCGAGATTATGAATTTGTGCCCAATCCCCCCTACCCCCCTTTACTAAAGGGGGGAAAGGGGGGATTTGAGTTGGGTCCGATTAATATCAAAGAATCCCCGGACATTAACAAACGCGGCATCGTGATTCATTTCAGCAACAGCGCGTTGCGGGATTGGATAGATTTTGCCCCGAAAGTCAAACTCAACTCGATTGCTCTGCATTCGGATGAAGGATTACACGAAATGCCGGATTTATTGGCTGACCGAGGAGTGACTTTAGATTTTGAACGACACTTCTTTGGTGATATTTTCGGTTCTGATGACCCGGCTGAATTAGAGGAAAACAGAAAGCAAGTTAAGGATTATGTCCAAACACTGCCTGAATGTATTAACGATTTTTTCCTATGGCAAGCGGATGTTTGGGTCAAGCAGGCTGACCGCGATAGAGAACGCCACTACACCATCTCCGATTCGGCACTGCAGTTTATGAACAAGATGTTGCCTGCTATCAGAGAAGTCAGACCTGAAGCTCGCCTCGCCTTTCTCGCTTATCTCGGGACCTTTCAACGTCCTATGTTTGTTAAACCTGTGGAGGGCATATTTTTGGAAATCGCTCCCATGCACCGCTGTTTCGCGCACGCTATTGCAGACCCGGATTGTCCTATCAACAGCCGTAACGTCCCTGCAACGGAAAGAACACGTCAAAATATGGGGGTAAAGTCGATTGTCGAAGAATTGTTGGAGGTTTTTAATCCACACGAAGCGCAGGTATTGGGATATTGGCTTGATGCTTCACTTTTTGGCAGAGGGCGATACCAAAATATGCGCGGACGTGTGCCTCAATTCGGCGAAATCATCAAAGATGACATCAATTATTACCGCAATCTCGGCATCTCCGCGATAACAACCTTTGCCGTCGGAATTGACAAATCGTATCTTGCGACGTTTACATCTCCAACGATATTTCAATATGCTACTTTGTTATGGGATAGCCAGGCTGACCTACAATCGCAATTAGAGGACTTCTGCGAACATTTTTACGGCGATAAGGATTTAGCAAATATCTTTCAACGCCGCGAGCATTTAGACCCCATTGACCCGATGCCGCAGTATTGGAAGGAATATATCGATGAACTTGCAAACGCAAGTTCGTGTATTCAACCAAAGCTGAATGCAACAACAGATGAAAAAATCCGCCTTCGTTTGGAACGATTACGCAATGAGATTGACCATGTTCGTTGCTTTTTGGGGTGTTAGAGCGGTAAGCAGTAAGCAGTAAGCGGTAAGCGGTGGTAGAAGCTCTTCACCTTTGATTGATGATTGATGATTGATGATTGTTGATTGAAAAGATTTCGGAAAACAATCATCAATCGACAATCAACAATCAACAATCCAAACTTACCGTTTACCACTTACTGTTCGCTGATACTTTCCCGTCGAATCTCTTCGACCTGGCGGGTTAAGCTCTCAATATCACTACGGAGGAGCAGCAAATACACGTAAAGCATCGTAAATGTAACCAATGAGGTGAAAAATGCTACTTTCATTCGAACTTGCATTCCGACCCTGATGGGATGCAAATTTCCGCCCCACCAACGGATGGAAAAAAAGACAATAGGCACCATGATAAAGCTAATAATGCCCATGACGGCGGCATTGATGCGTTTCTGTTCGCCTTCAAATGCAGTTCGCAATATTAAATATGCCGCGTAAAACGACCAGAGCGCAAGAGTCGTAGTTAGCCGAGATTCTCTCCAGTCCCACCAGGTGTTCCATGAGCCTCTCGCCCAGATGGAACCAGTAATTATCGCGGCAGTACAGAATAATAATCCAATTTCAGCGGATGAAATGGCCCAAACATCAAAATTATCTGTTCTTTTTCTTAGGTAACCAATGCTACAGATAAAGGTTACTGCAAATGCAAGAAAACTAACCCATGCCGATGGCACATGGAAATAAAATATTTTTTGTGGAAGTCCCATCTCCATTTCGACAGGCGCATAAAAAAAGGTTAAATAAATTGAGACTACTATTAATAATGTTACTACAATTCCCAAAACATTGCGAAATATCACACAAATTCTCCTTTTATAAGTATTAAGTGATTTATCCATACTTATCACTCATCACTCATTACATTATATCATTCACTCTTTTGAACCGCAAATGGTAACTGCTGCCATCTCTACCAATGACCGAATGGATGGCTTCGATTATCGGCATGTTTCAAAAATTTTTATATTGATTTTCTTCATCCGTTTTGTTAAGATATTAAGAAAATTTTCGGAAAGTCGGAAGCCCGAACTTGTTCGGGGACAACCCACTGGCCCCCTTTATTAACGCGGGAGATTCCCTCAACAAGTTGAGGCGTCCGCCGATTTACCTAAAGGAGGTGATAAAAATGTTCAGAAGATTTTCGCTATTCTCGCTAACACCTTCGGCTTATGGTCTGTCGATAGGAATAGAGCTATTTGTTGTTTTCATCCTGACGATTTCTGTCGGCGCGGATGAATACGAACTCCAATACAAAATTCTGGATTTGCGCCAAGAGGGTGTGTTTACAATGGGACAATACCTACGCCCAAGCACACAGTCTGAGGAGAAGCTATCTGCTGAACCCCAATATCGTTCAAAGACGCCCGTATACGTTACTGCGACATTTGGCAGTGACGCGGACAGCAAGTATACCATTGTTCTTGACGAATCTAAGGGAACAGGACGCGGTTATGATGTTCTCTATGTTGACCGCAATAACGATGAGAAGTTCACCGATGACCCTAAAATTGTGGGGAACATTCGTCAGCAAGGTAGAGACTTCACGGTGGGAAACTTTGGGCCCGTTGAGGTTATGGTAGACTATGGCGATAGGACAGTACCTTACTACTTCTCAGTGGAACATAACCTTTACAGCCAACAAAGGATGCAGTTAAGCGGGCAAGACGGAAGATATATCGAAAACATGAATGTGAGACTGGAAACCAGTGGTTACTATACCGGTGTTGTGCAGTTCGGTGAATCCCAGCATCAGATTGCCGTCATTGATTTCAACGGCAATGGGCTGTTCAACGAATACTTCAAGCCTCAATCTGATATGAGGAATCCGGAAGAACGTCTGTATGCTATCGGCGACCAAATCTTAATAGATTTAAACGGCGATGGACGATTCACGGGCAACAAGGAATTATATCCTTATGCTAAGTACCTCCAGGTTAATGGCAATTGGTATTCCCTTGCGATTCCGGCTCATGGTGGTAAGGTTGAAGTGCAGACGCCTGACCTGAAATTTGGGACGATAAAAATTCCAGATGGAATGGGCTCTTGTTCGTTTCAGTTAGCTTCTTCAAATGGTATATTGAATTTTGAAGGAACTGGACAGGAATTTCAGGTTCCTGCGGATACTTACCAATTGTATTCTCATATTACGCAAGTGAAAGATTCCTCGGTGAACTGGCGTTACGATGCCATCGGAACAGTATCTGGAAAACAGTTCCAGATTGCTGAGGGCGATATTTTTATTCTGCGTTTTGGCGCGCCGATTCGCGTGAACGTTAGCTATTACTACAGCCTTGGTGGGCAAATTGCCCATAAACCAAAAGCCGGCGATACTATTGAACTTTCATTGACTCTCTCTGGTCAAGGAGGAGAAGCATATACGAATATTCAAAGAGGACAAGATAGACCGCCTGCGCCTACTTTCGTAGTAGTCGATGAAGCTGGAAAAAATGTAGCGCAAGGTACCTTCGAATATGGTTGAGGTTTCACTTGCCGGTATTCCTGGCGAATACCTAAAAATTTAGCCGGAAAGACGGTGAAAATTAGCGGGGATTTTAACGCCGGGCCTTTCGACACAGAGACTGGAAAAACTGTCACACTTAGCTTATAAGGTTCTACTGCACAATGAAATTTGTTTTGACAAAGGTTCGTAGTAGCGACTTCAGTCGCTTTTGTTACCATATCACAACCGCCCTGCCCCAATCCCCCTTACCAAAAGGGGGTAGGGGGGTTGTTGGTAAGGGGGACGACTGAAGTCGTTACTACAGTCAAAATTCCAAAGGTATTTAATCTTTTTCTTTGATACTCCCCCAGGTGACAGTTAGTTTACCGGCGCGAGATACAGACAAAGCTTGCTGAAGCCCATCATTCATAATCGTTGAGATATCTTCTTGACTGAGAACAGCATTAATGACTGCGACTTCGTCGATTAGACCCTGGTAGTAGTTATTTCTATAGACCACCGCTCCTATCGCAACATTGACATCTGTATTTGGTGTTTCTGTAGGTATTGTTGCGGCTGCCACCTCGGCGCCATCCAGGTACACTTTCACAGCTTTTCTGTCCAAAACAAACGCTCCGTGATACCATTTATCTAATTCAACAACCCCACCCATGGATGGAGCGTTTACCTCAAAATCCACGCCAGCGCCTACTGTTTCATAAGCAAATTTCAGTTTACCGCTATCTACCGTTAACCCCCAGTCTTTTTCGCTGGCACTGAGGTATTTAGTTACAATAGGGGTATTGTCTGTACCTTCGATCTTTGTGGTCTTAAACCACGCTACGACTGTTAGCTTCTTGCCATCACTTCCACTCAATTCATCAGTATCCTCAACGTCAACAAAATCATCTTTCCCGTCAAACTGTAGAGCCATATCAAATTTACCTTTGACCCAGGTTGGACCGTTTGTCAGTTTCCCATCATTCCCATTTCCGGAGGAATCTTTTGCGGCATCACCTTTACCCTCATTGAAGAGCCAGACTGCGGCAATGGATGTTGAGTCTATTTTGGGGTAACTCAACCCTGCAAACAAGGCACTAATTACTAACGTGACGATACATACTAAGATTAGTCTTACCTTTAGAAGCATTACTTTACTCCTTTTTCCTTTCCGTTAGTTCATTTCCTATCAGTTTTGGCAATAATTAGTAGATGCTAATTTCCCTTTCTGATTGACCGGACGGAGAGCACCTTTCATGATTTCGCCAATTTCATCTTTTTTTAAGACACGAGTGTAAACTACAACGTCGTCGATAACAAACTTGGCGGCTGGACCTCCATAGGCTGGCGATTTACCAATATAAAGACTGTAAGGCCCTTGGGTATGCACTGCCGGGGCGGTTGAGGGAGCTACAGCCCACGAAAAGCGAACGCGCCGCCCCGGTCAGTTGCAGCGCCTGGTTCGGCGTCTACCGCATCAGTCGCCAGCCCGAAGCGTCGGCGGTCAGCACGGTATGGCCTTTGTAGCGGTCGTACACCAGGTGCATGTCCTCAATCGTGTCGAAGTAGCCCACGATGTGGGCTGCGCTGAAGGATTCGCCCGCCTTCACGGGCTTGCCATGGATCTCCTCGATCATGACGATAATGTTCCCGGGGCGCTGGCTGCACCACGCCTCATAGACCACAGATGGTTCGAGTGTCAGACCCGCCAGCCAGGGGCCGTCTTCACCGGTCTTCTTGTCCCGCAAATGGTACGCGCGAATAAAATGCGCCGGTGTTTTGTTTAAGTCGCGGCGATAGCCGAACTTCAAGTCCGGCGGGAACGGGGTGAAGAACTCGCTAGACGGGATATGCACCCCTTTGGGGCCGCTAAGATAGCTGAGATAAATCTCGCTGAACGTGTCACCCTTCTCATGGCGGACACAACCCGGCGTGTCGTTGCGGAGAAACATCTCCTTCGAAGCGTTGACGCTATCGATCTTGTCCATTAACACAAAGAACCGCTCGCCTTTGGGAAACACGACCAGTTGCGTCCAACGCGAGCCGGTTTGTCGGCCGGGGGCGGCGTACTCGTACTGATAAGTCGTCTTGACCGCGCTGAAGTCGGTGCTGTGGTAGACGAAAGGCTGCACCGGCTTCATCCGGTGGCAGAGCTGCGGGCCCTCGACTACACGTTTACGATGGCTGCTGCCATGGGCCATAAGCGCGTAGAATTGCCTATCCGGCGCGGTCTCGTTCTCGTGCCAGGTATATCGGCCGACGCCATGCCCGTCCGGGGCGATAACCTGATTGCCATAGTTTTCGTCGCTGCCCGCCTCCATGAGCCAATCGACGACCATCAAGCCATCGCCGACTTCTCGGAAGCCGGTGGTCCTATCGAGAAACGAGCCCTTTTCGATGCCGGTCATCCAATGTTTGGGGTTCTTCTTGGGAATAACGGCTTCGAGTTTGTCGGTCTCAATCTTGATAGCGCGGTCGTCCTCGCTCACGCGTGCCCACTCGGTGTTTTGCATAGAATCCATCCTCCTTCTCGAAACTTAGTCAATATTGTCTAAAATTATCCATATAAGTAAGTTATCTTATTAAATCTGCACATAGCAAAATCGCGGCTGCTAAACTACCTTTATCCCAAAACTCTTTTGTTCAATTAAGATAAAAAAGGACAAGGATTATATATCCCTGCCCTTTTAGTTAGATGTAACAACCCTAAGAGCGTGTCTGAAAAGGCTTTTCAGACACGCTCTAAGAGGTTCTTTTAATTAGCGTATTTCCTTGATGCTCGCCCATGTAGCGGTTAATTTACCTCCCGGAGAAACAGCAACTACACCGCCCATATTGGTTTTAACTTCATCCGCCGTCAAAGCTCTCGAATAAACCGCAAGGTCATCCATTATAAACCAGGCAGGATTATAACCTGTTTTTCCGACATAGAGCTTTTCAGTGCCTTGTGCATGCTTTTCTGGGACGTCGACAGTGCCTTCAGCTTTACCGTCGATGTACATTGTCAGTTTATTGCCTTTTTTAACGCCGGCTATGTGATACCACTGATTAAGGGCGAAATCTTTATTCTCGCCTCCAGGCCCAACTCGGCCAAAACCCATATTGCCAGCATTATAGCGATAGTGAATTCCCGTGCCACCTGGGTTTATCCACACCCCCGGGGACCTATCGGAACCAGGAGCTTTTTTGGCAATTATTTGCCGCCAACTATTATCAGCCCCTTTGGTAAACTTAATCCACCACATAAAAGTATTATCTTGATATTCTTCTAAAGCCTTTGTACTTTCAACTTCCATAACCGCATTTACACCATCAATTTCAAGGGCATCTTTGTACTTGCCGTCTTTTATAATCTTTGCCCCATTTTTGAGGGCGCCGTCATTTTTGTTTCCACTTCGGTCTTTAACGGTGGCGCCTGTATCTCCATCAAAGGAAAAATACAGTATCCAGTCTCCCGCCCAACCGAAAGTGGAAAAAGCTATAACCAAACTAACTACCAATAAACCTACAAATAGGGATTTCATTTGTTCCTCCTTTTACTTAATTTTAAATAACTCCAGCAATCCTTGCTGGAATACTTGAAAACTTTATGACTTTGGTAAATTGGCTCGTAGCCCAAGATTCTATCGTAGCCGAATTCGCCAGAATTCGGGGAGCCCGAAATCTTAGCGACTTCAGCTACCAACTTAGAAAGTTAGGCTACGATTGCATATTATTTTAATTTACCAAAGTCAAACTAATAACTCTTTTTTATGGAACTCCATGTCGTCGTTAGTTTGCCTTCGGCATCCACAGCCTGTGGAAGCACGCCCTTTTCCATATCTTGCTTAACTTCCTTATCAGTTAAAGCACGATTATAAATCCCCAAATCGTCGATGATGAATGTAGCGGCTCTATACCCTGTTTGACCAATATAGAGTTTCTCAGGGCCTTGTGAATGACTGGCTGGAACACCAACACTGCCTTTCTCTTCACCGTTAATATACACCTTAAGGTTCCCACCTTTTTTAACACCAGCTATGTGAAACCACTCGTCCAGTGGGAAGTTACTACCCTCGCCTCCAGGCCCGATTTGACCAAAACCAGCATTGCCAGGATTATAACGGTAGTGAATTCCCGTGCCCCCTGGGTTTATCCAAATACCTGGCGACCTATCAGAACCGGGGGCTTTTTTGGCAACAATTTGACTCCAGGCGCCATTGGACCCAGCAGTAAAGTAAATCCACCAAACAAAAGTATTATCTTGATATTCTTCTAACTCTTTGAAAGTTTCCACTGTCATGCTGGCATTTATCTCCTCGATATTAAGCGCACCATTTCCGATTTTCACCGGTTTTTTTATGATGTCAGCATTAGCGAGAGTGCCATCATGTCCATTGCCTGTCATATCTCTGACGGTTTTTCCCTGTGCGCTATCAAAGGAAAAATACAGAATCAAAGCTTTATCTTTGATTGCCCAACAAACGGAAGAAAGCGATATGACCAAACTAATGACCAATAAATTTGAAAAGGTACGTATAGTTTTCATTTTTCCTTCCCTTCAGACTAAAATATTGGGTAAAAATATGTTTATGTTCTAACTCCGATTATCGGAGCGTCCTCATGTTAAAATAGTAATAAAAGTTTAACATTTTCTGTTCAAAATGTCAAATAAAAAATTTTTGGTTCTTCGGAGTTAAGTGTGGGAATGAAAATGGCATTAGACTTTTCAGTTCTTCAGGGTTAAGTGGAGCACTGGGGAGATGGAGAGTTGGAGCACTTCTGCATTGGAGTGTCAATGCTCCGACGCCCCAATGCTCCTTTTCTCCAATGCCCCAATGCCCCATTTCCCCAATGCCAAAATCACTATTCTACCACACTCAAGTCGGAAGAACCAAATTTTTTTTTTGACCTTACCCATTTTATTATGTTACAATCAACTAAATAACTCAAGTTTGAAAAGAAAAGGCGCTTGTGTAACCAAAATTTCCGTTAAGATATAAAGCGCAAGCGCCCAAAACCTTAGAGGAGAAAAGAGCATGGTTAATCAGCAATGACAGCGAGTATGCCTTGAGTTCCATCATTTCTGAACTGAGAGAAGAACAGCGGAAAAACCAACCAGAGGAATCGAAAGAAACCACTAAAGGACAACCTCCTTTAGATGAACTATCGGTGGATTATAACATGACCGTTTTTCTTTACTCACCAAGGGCTTCGCTCAAATCACTTTCAAGCTCGTTGTCTGGTAAAAAAACGTAAAGTGAATCAAAGTAAACCAAACTTCAATTCCCTGTTTCAAGTGTAACATGCTCGTTCTTGAGCGCGGTGGTGGAGAAGCCAGTGGACGCTGTACCTATGCCGTGAGCAACGCTCCCGTCGCGACCTCACTTTCGCCTCTCGCGTGCTTGCCGTGCCAGCGTTACTTGGTCGAAGACACCAACCAGGAGGCTCAAGCA
>Ga0194113_10003216_pt1 | contig 21975 bp, 22 predicted proteins | sample TA2MahC200mmetaG_FD_146193 | JGI IMG/M metagenome (GOLD analysis project Ga0194113, IMG submission 146193) | Freshwater microbial communities from Lake Tanganyika, Tanzania - TA2015017 Mahale Deep Cast 200m | ecosystem: Environmental > Aquatic > Freshwater > Lake | place: Tanzania: Lake... | reverse complement strand
CGCGGCGGTTGAAACAGGGGCAAACGTGAAGTCGAATTGACTTAAACACGTCGTTGTTTTGACTGGCAACATCTTATTGCCCAATACACAATTTCCAAGATTGATATTTTTTGATTTAATTTTGGAGTAATCCCCTGCTAAATGAAGATTGAAGAATGCAAATCAATCTTCATTCTTCAATCACTCCACGTGCTTTTGTCTCAACAAATGTCTTAAATTCATCAAGAACAATCTCTTGACCTTCTTGAGGGTAATCATAAGGGAATAGCCACCATTCCTCAGTAAAGGAAGCGCTTTCACCCGGTTGAAGTATCTCCATAGGGCCGATGGGTTCCAATTCACACATCTTTTCTTCGAAATACCAAATTGAGATGGTAAGGGCTGCCAATTCACCATAGACGCGTTCCGGATACACGGGGAATCTTTTCACAAAAAGCAGATTGTCTCGTGTAATATATCCCAACCAGCCTGAGTATGAATCAATGCCGAACTTAGGTTGAGGCGGCGTTCCGGATATTTCAAGAAAACCATCCCTTACCTTTATATTCGGATGGTCATCCGGTCGATAGTTCATTACCGGCCCGGGGCCGTAAAGAATATATCCCAATGGGAAACGGCTTCCTGGGGAAAGTGGCACTAAACAGATGCCTCCGCCTGTTGCAAAGGTGCGGCTCCAATGGGAATATTGTTTTTGGGAATCGCTGATATTCTTGATGGTCTGTGTGCATGTAAGATATGACGATTCTTTATCAAGTTTGAACTCACGAATGAGTTGAACACCAGTTGCCTGGTCTTCGACACTGGTTAGACGTGCTGCGCGTGGCCCAATTATCTCGGCGGTCCATTTACCGACCCAGAGATTCGGATGACTCGGAATAATCTGCTCCGGACCGATATCAAAACGTCCTGCACTGGGGTCGATAGTCTCCCCCGGTGTATAGGTCCATCCATCCTGTTTGGGGTCGATATACAGTACATTCTGCCCATTCAGAGAATATTCCAGGACCCGCCCTCCACAGTTCGGCTCCAGTATAACCCTGGTAGTGTTATTAGAAAGTTGAACACAATTAGAATACCCATGACTGCTTACCCAGGCAGTTCCCTCTGGAGTAGCTTGAGGGAAAGCCTGGCGACAAAATAACATAGTCAATAGGAAAATAACCAATTTGTAAGCATTGTTTTTTAGCATTGACTTATATCCTCGCTTTCTTGAACCTTGACTTTGGTAAAATAAATAATTTTAACGCAAAGACGCTAAGACGCAAAGAATTCCCCCTTAATAAAGGGGGTCAGGGGGTTGTCTGCGACTTCGCGCCATTGCGACCTTGCGTTAATGATTTTCAGCTACAGAACTAGATTTGCCACTACTCTCTTCTTCCAAAGCCTTTGGAACCTCATCCGTCTCTTCCTTTTTCGATAACAATTTTCCCGCTAAAGTTAGTCCAAACCACCCAAGCAGACCAAATGCCGCGCCTGCTACGCAGGCCAAACCCGCAGCTTTTGCTGTGCCGAATTGATGCAACGCCTCCCAATCTACTTCCCAGGTGACACTTCCCGGTTTTCGTAGAGTGACACCGCGTTTGCCGTCCTTCTGCCATATTTCAAATGTCGAATTCGCATCAGGTTCTACTTGAAATCTACATTTGACCGGCCCGGCATCCAGGCCGATGGAGCCAACGCCTTTTTCACCTTTAGATACAGCTCTGACCACGGTTTCTCCCGTTTCGTCTTCAATAGATTCTACTACTTCAAATGGTGAGCGAATTTTTTCAGTTACATCATCAACTACATGCTTCGTTTTCGTTATTGCGTCTATAAATTTTTCCCATATCATGATAATCATCCTCATCGATAAAATTCCAATACACTCAAATATTATACGTTATTTGCTTCATCTATGCAAGAAAATAGAAGTGATAAGTGATGAGTGATGAGTGATTTCTCGCTTATCACTCATCACCTTCTTCAGCGTTTCTATGGTTCTCGTTTTAGATTTCAAAATTAAAGTTTACATCAAAAACCCCGAGAAAGCTCCCGCATTCATGCGTGGGGATGAATCGGGTTTCGTGTCAGTCAAAAAATTATAGTCGTTGCGAGGAACGAAGCAATCTCGAATTTTTTAATCTGGCACGAAATAATTTAAAATTTTTCTTGACATTCTGTTCCGAATATGATATAATTTTCCCCAGAGCATAACCGAAAGGTTGCGGTCTGGAATCAGACCTGGCAGGCGATGCTCTCTTGAATCAAACTGCGAGGAAAAAGCATTCGCTTTTTCGCGAGGGTGAAAGCTCTCGACAGAGCGGTTCGCCTGCGAAAGTTCTGTTGCCTCTTATTGAGGATACCCGGCGCTAAAGACTGGGATGTTGTAGCAATTCGGTCAAGGTTGCCATTTCGGAACTTTGATTGTCTTGCGAGAGCCCAGTAGAGGCGCTTGGATCTAAGAACCTGCCGTCTTCAGACGTGCAGAGATTCAGATTCATAAATGGACGCCCGAACTTGTTCGGGTGCTTCCCCTAACAACGTATGCGCTGTTGCATCTGTAATTTTAACCTGTACAAACTGTCCCGCTTCGGCATTATCTTTGGGGAAAACCGTTGCGTTTTCCGCCGAGTTAATTCGGCGGAAAACAACTGTTTTAAAACCGTCCGTTTTCCCGAACAACTGGTTAGGATTGCGTTTAGATTCACCTTCGACCAATACTTCAACCGTTTTTCCAATGAAAGTTTTGTTGATATCCAATGAAATCTGTTCCTGAAGCTCAATTATTGCGGTGAGGCGTCGTCCCTTTTCTTCGGGCGAAACATCGTCAATAAATTTTCTCTCCGCGATTGTGCCTTCGCGCGATGAATATTTGAACATGAACGCCGAGTCGAAGCGCACCGTCTTCATTAAATTGTACGTAGCAAGAAAATCCTCTTCTGTTTCACCACAGAATCCGACAATTATATCAGTGCCAAGCGCCAGGTTGGGCATTTTTTTTCGCATTTTTTCGACCAATTCGAGATATTCTTCAGCAGTATATTTTCGCCGCATTGCCTTCAGTATTTTGGTTGAACCTGATTGCAACGGAAGATGGATTTGTTTACAAATTTTGGGGGAGCTTGCCATAACATCTATCATTTTATCTGTAATATCAGTGGGATAGGGCGAAGTGAAGCGGATTCGCTTTATGCCATCGACTTCTGTGATAGCGACAAGCAGGTCACTGAAATCATGTTGTCCATCATGATAAGAATTTACCGTCTGCCCTAACAACACAACTTCTTTGAAGCCCTCTTCAGCCAATTTTCGGACTTCAGCGATGAGAGTTTTCATGGGGATGCTGCGTTCTCTTCCTCGTACAAACGGCACAATGCAAAATGCACAAATTTTATCGCAACCGCGCATGATGGTCAACCAAGCTCGAACGCCTTCTTGACGACGTGGCTCAATATCAGCATAAGCTTCTTTTTTATCCAAATTCAAGTTGAGATAAGTATGCCCTTCGATAACGCTGCTGATAGCATCGGGCAATTTTCGATAGCCATCCGGCCCGATGACAAAATCCACATAAGGCGCAACCTCAATGATTTTCTCCTTCAGGTGTTGAGCCATACAGCCGCAAACTCCCAATATCACATCGGGATTTTTTTGTTTGTATCTATTGAGCTCGGATAAGTGACCGAGAACTCGACTCTCCGCATGTTCCCTGACGGCGCAGGTGTTGACAATAATTAAATCCGCATCATCAAGACTATCCGCCAACTGGCAGCCATGACGAGTTAAAATCCCCGCCATCAATTCCGAATCGCTTAAATTCATCTGACAACCGTAAGTTTCAATGTAAAATCGCTTTTTCAATTTTGTGTGCTCCCAAAATGTTTTAAGTATATTTTATCCTAAAATGTGGAAAAGAACAAGAGCTTTGTTTCTTGAAAAATTCCCTATGCCTGTTAACGTAACGCAAACTGTTCACTTCGTTCACCGACGCCTGTTTGTGCGTTGTGCTCGGCAACGCTTCTACTACTATTGGCATTGCTGAGTCCAACGCACAAAGCAGGCTTACGGTTAGTTTGCTTATGGAACACACTTAAAAATTTCAGATTAAAATTTTTCTTGATTTAGCAAGAACAAAGTGGTAAAATTTTAGGAAAGCAAAATCAAATTGAGTTACAATTATGGCATCTTACAATAAAACACGAAATGCTATCTACAATCTGAAATATGAAGTTGCCTGGTGTGTAAAATGGCGCAGAAATCTACTTAAACCACCTATTGACCGCACCATGAAAACAATTTTAAGACGGATATGTAGGGAAAGGGATTACCGTATTGAACAATTACAAGTCGTTCCGGATTATATCCATTTTTTAATATCTGTTCCTCCGAGAGTCGCCCCAGCAGAGGTGGTGAAACATTTGAAAGGAGTCTCAGCACGTAAACTGCTGGACGAATATCCTGAATTACGCAAGAAACTCACTCAAGGGCGTCTCTGGACCTCAACTTACTATATCGCCACCGTCGGAACCGATTCTGAAGATGCAGTGCAACGGTATGTCGAAAGTCAAAGGAAAAAACGTTGATGATAAGAAAGAAGGAACATCTATTTGGTAAAATGCACCTGTTGGGATAAAACATACGGAAAATGTAGTAATGGCGCGCAAAATTCAAATTGCAGATGTTATTGAGATGCTCGCATCAGTATTCATGGGAATTCAAGACAATTTTAGCGAAATTTTACTGTGGATAACTTGTGTGAAATTTGAGGTGCGCGAAAACGCCCTTTTTAACCCTTACCACGACTGGCTCCGTGGAAGGGGCTGTAGGAATGAGTGCCTCGATTGCTAGGGGACTGCGACGTCCCTGGTGTTCCGGCCTTGACTTGCGCCGGGGTCGTAGGAATGAGTGCCTCGATTGCTAGGGGACTGCGACAAATTGCGCTTTTTGCAACAGAGAACTTTATAACGGTAGGAATGAGTGCCTCGATTGCTAGGGGACTGCGACATGAGTGCAAAAAATTGCTCCTCCTGAGCCTGCTGAGTAGGAATGAGTGCCTCGATTGCTAGGGGACTGCGACCAATACCTATTTTATGGCTAAATAATAAAGTATGGGGTAGGAATGAGTGCCTCGATTGCTAGGGGACTGCGACTAAGCCCCGAACTCTGCCGAGTCCAACCCTTCGGGTCGTAGGAATGAGTGCCTCGATTGCTAGGGGACTGCGACGCATTTTGTTTGAAATTTTGAATTTTGAAAAAACACGTAGGAATGAGTGCCTCGATTGCTAGGGGACTGCGACAGGTCCATCGCGTTGGGTAACTGCCATTAACAACAAAGTAGGAATGAGTGCCTCGATTGCTAGGGGACTGCGACGGTCAGCCTCGCAAGCGCAACACATCGCCGCCGAAGTAGGAATGAGTGCCTCGATTGCTAGGGGACTGCGACCTTCGCGCCAAGCGTAATGATGCAGTTTTGGAAACCGGTAGGAATGAGTGCCTCGATTGCTAGGGGACTGCGACTTCATTAGGGACATCTTTCCTTTGCAGGAATAAAAAGTAGGAATGAGTGCCTCGATTGCTAGGGGACTGCGACTTTTTCGCTTTCAATGATTGTTTCATGAAGCGCGGTAGGAATGAGTGCCTCGATTGCTAGGGGACTGCGACTTGTTTCTGTTTAAAAAACAATACTTTTTCATTTTGTAGGAATGAGTGCCTCGATTGCTAGGGGACTGCGACGCCTCAGACCTTTCGGCTTGAGAGCTTCCTTAACCCGTAGGAATGAGTGCCTCGATTGCTAGAGGACTGTAACAATAATTTACTTATTTCCTCTTGGGTGTGAGCGATAGTTGGAATGAGCGCCTTGATTAGAGGATTGTTACCAAAGAAACCGAGTTTTTCGGAAAAACTCGGTTTCTTAGTTGGAAGGGAAGTTAGACAAAGCTTATGGATAGGACTCAAATTGCAGTTGTCATTGATGGTTTATCACAACATCTTAAAGGAAAAACAGAAGTATCTGACCGTTTGAAAAACGCCTTTAAACATTGTTCCGAGCATGGCAAGGGGAAAGCGCGATTGATTAAAGGCGATTTGTCTGGGATTCAGACGTTCATTTACAATGTCAATCGGGCTGAAGATGTGGATGGCGGTGTGGCAAAACGCCTGCGCGGCCGTTCGTTTTATTTGTCAGCGTTCTGTTTGGCGATGGCGGAAGAGCTTCGGGTTAAACTTGGTTTGCCCAAATATTGTCGCCTTTCCTGGTCGGGCGGTAAGTTTCTGCTCATGGTTCCAGAGTCGAAAACGCTTGAAAAAACGGTGTGGGAATGGAAGGAGAAGATTGATGATTGGCTGTGGGGCGAGTTTTGGGGGGACTTGTTTTTGAATCTCGCCATCAGTGAAGCATTGACGCCCGAAGAGCTGAATGCCCAGTATATCCGGGTTTCGCAATGCTTACAGAACCAACTGGAGTTGCACAAGTTGATGAAGTTTGACAAGACGCTGCCAAAGGAACTCACTGTTCGGGGAGGTGAGTGCAAGGCAAATTACCGTGATAGGGTGTTCGATACGGGCTACGTCACGGAGTGCCACAGTTGCAGGGAGTTGCCTCGGATGGGCGACAAAGCGAAAGAAAAAGAGTGGAAAGAAAATCTGTGTTGTGTCTGCAACGAACTGGAAGACCTGGCAAGTTATAAGAAATTGCCACTGCATCCTTATGTCGTGTGCGGTTCGCGAAAAGAACTCAAGCAAAGAAACCTTTGGAATGACAAGAATGTACAGTTTCACAACACATGGGCGGTCTTATTCGACGAAAAAGTTTCAGATGACGCAGAGTTAGTTCCAGCCTACTCGCCCCCGCTTTATGGAGAGAATGAGGAAGAACGAAAACGCGATGAACTCTGCGACCGCGCATGTACGCTTGGAGCCGCACAGCAGGTCAAAGGAAAGGCGAATTGTGAAAATGACCGACTGGCTACGCGATTTCATTGTCTGGCGGCGTTGGTGAACGACAGAGCGCCGGCGAAGGGCAATAAGAAAATCGCTGTGATGGCGGGGGATGTGGATTATCTGAGTGTGATTATGAATTCCATCCATGATATGCAGTTGGAGCAAGCTGTAGTTTTGAGCGAGTTGATTTATCGTTTCTTCGCGGATGAGATGATTAAGTTGTTGGAAAGATATGAGATTTACCTTGCCTACTCAGGGGGTGATGATTTTGTAGTCATCGGTGCGTGGGATAGAGTCCTTGATTTTGCCTGTGAACTATCGCAGAAGTGGGATGGGATGATGCCGGCGGGCGATAAACCTATGGAATGCTTGACTTTTTCAGCGGGGGTGCAGATTACAAATCCACAGTATCCAATCTACGAAGGGATTACCCAAGCTCAAGATCGGATGAAAAACGCAAAGGAAAATGGACGGAATCGAATTGATGTGATGAAAGTGGTGATGGAGTGGAAAACCTACCGAGACGCTTTGGAAAAAGCTAAATGGTTAAAATGTAGAATTCGTGATGAGGAAAATCCAGATGGTCCAATTACGATTGGATTCATGTATAAAATGTACGATATTCTGGAACAATACAAAAAATGGAGTGAAGAACGTGATCGAATCGGTTTGCAGTATCCCAGTCAATTGACAACCCATATCCAGCGGAATGTCGCAGAGAACCAGAAGGGCGATGAGGTTAAAAAGTTTTTACAGCCGTTGTTGAAGTTTAATGATGAGACTCTTTTGCCGCATTTTCGATTTATTCTGGATTGGGTTGTTTTGATGAAACGGGATTAAATCACAAAAAGAAAGGGGGATTTCAATTATGGAAAACGAAGTACAGTTAGAAGGAGTGGATTGGACGATTATCAAAGGCGGTTTCTATGACCCAGACCCAGCGAAGGTTAAAGGTAGCAAAAAGCTTTGTGAAACATGCAAACAACTGATCCAAGTACCTAAACGCACGTTGAAAGAAGAGTTGCTTAAGAAATTCGCAAAGAAGGTCGCGGATGTTTCTAAGGCGGAAGGATTGAAAATGAATCAACTGCGTAATTTTTATGATGTTATAAAAACAACGCAGAACAAGCTGATGCAGACGCACACCCTTGAGCAGCGGAAGAATGATTTTGACTTTGAAAGACGGAGACTCAAGCTGCTATTTTCTAAAGTCGTTCACGCTCAACAGCGAGGTAAAATCCCCGATGTGTTTGTAAAATTTATGAATGAATGCCTTGAGATTGTGACAGATGAGAAGGCAGAATATGATGATTTTGAAGCCTTCGTTCTGACGTTTGAAGCTGTCACAGGCTATTTTGGAAAGGATAAGTAGGAGGTGAAACGATGGCAAACGAAGAAAAAAAGATAAAAATGCGCATCAAAGAACACATTCAGATAACGGGCAAGATTATCTGTCTTACAGGTTTGACAATTGGGACTGGAGATGTGTTTGGTATTGGTGGAATTGATAAGGAGATGATCCGCACTGGCAGGGATAAACTGCCTTACATTCCCGGTTCATCGTTGAAGGGCAAGATGCGCCACTTGTTTGAACTGATGTATAATGGCGGTAACAACCCCATTGACAAGGAAGGAAATCCTCACTCCTGTGATAAGGTTGCATGCCCAATTTGTCGAATTTTTGGAGCAGGCAAGGCTGAAGAGACTAAAACTGAAGTTGCCTCTAAACGCGGTCCCACACGACTGATAGTGCGGGATGCGCTCCTTGATGAAGATTTCCCTTCGAAGCATGGCGCTGACTTGCACACAGAGCAATACACAGAGATTAAGGCGGAAAATGTTATTGATAGGCTGAAGGGGACCGCAACCCCGCGACGCTTCGAGCGCGTGCCAGCGGGCTTTGGATTCAATTTGAATTTGGTGTATCGGCAGTTTGAAATCAAGAATGAAGATGAGTCATATTCCGATGAAGCTGCGGATAAGGAAGCAGAAGAGGATATTTGTCATATCTTAAAAGCCTTGAGCTATGTCCATCGGGATTATCTTGGTTCGTCGGGGAGTCGGGGATACGGAAAAGTTAAGTTCGTGTTGACTGGGACAAGTTATAGTCCAGCAAAGAATTGGATTGAGAAAAAAATTGAAAAGTGTCCGGGGGTTTATTGGGAAACCGCTTGAGATAGGTTAGTTGTCGTTTTGAGGTGGAAAATTATGAAAATTAAACTTTTAACCCCAGTCCATATCGGCACAGGTTATGAAATTCCCTTTTACGAGTGGAAGGCGGATAGCAGTAACAATCGCTGGATGCGGATTAATCTGCTCAATCTGCCGTGTTTCCCTTCGGATGATGTTTTGCGAGATTTCGATAAGTTGAAAGCGTGGCGTGAAAATCTTCCATGGGATGATGCCTTGAAATCCAAGATATATGAGGCAAAGGTATCAGAGAGAATTTGCTTGCCTATCCAAGGTACAGAAATATTCCGCGAGTGCATTAAAAATCAAAGCACGCTACAACCGATTATTCCGGGGAGTTCGCTGAAGGGTGCCATTTCGACGGGGTATCAGTATTGGGAAGAAGAATTGAATGGCAGGATTGATAAGGAAGAGTTGAAGGCGTTAGCTCAGCGGCTTAAAATAAGCGATATTGTGTTTCCACAATCTGCGCTACGGATTGATTTAGCAGAACGTAGGATGACAAAAAAGCAGTTCTTATTTACTGTGGCATTGGATTTCCAATCCGATTTAGCTCGCGGCAATATACCAGAGGATTTAAGACGAGAGTTTGAAAATAATCACATAATACTGTCTGAAGAGATTAGCCTTTCGACAGAATCTAGCGATAGAGGTCGTAGTTGGCTGATAACTGATGAGGATAATTATCAGACATACTATATCAGCAGAGGACGAAATGAATTAAGCATCCGTACATATTTCTATCAATGGGTTGAATGCATAGCCGATGGTGCTATCGGCACTGCGACCATCTCTTTTGGAAGTGAGCGCGAGTATTCCTATGAAATTGCTCCACAGATGTGTCCCTTGCGAAAGGGGGATGTTGAAAACCTTGTCAAGCGGTGTAATCATTTTGCAAGGGAAGTGATTAAGGCAGAGAAGAAACACTACAGTTACTACAGAAAAAGATATGGGGTCAAATTGCCGGAATATTATAAGATTGAAAGGCAGTTGTCGGAGATGGAATGTCTTGTGCGGGTGGGATGGGGTTCTAACAAGAATGCTGTTTCTTTTGTGATGTTGGATAGCAGGGGCCGCCGCCCGAAATCGCGTTGGCTGTTAAGCGATAATACGCCTCCGGGTTGGTGTTTGCTCAAATTTGAGGAGGGGGACTGGATTGAATGAATACATTCTGGCAAAAGATTAAGGATACGATTTGGACTTTCTGGCGTCATCAGGATGTTCCACCGCGGCCGGTGTCTGTGGACATGGAATACAAAGAATATGTATGCACTATTCAACCGCGGTCATCGTTTCTCACTCCATTGCAAGCAGATACGTTGTGGGCGGCGTTGATGTGGACGCATTGTTATTTGCATGGCGATGAGCGAAAAACACGGGATCTGGTTCACGCTTACCCGCCGCAAATCCTGGTCTCCGATGGATTTCCTTATGGCTATCTACCAAAACCAAAGAATTTTATCCCGATAGAACAAGTCGGAACGATTGTGCAGAGTGTATACGGAGATGACTGGGACAAAAAGTTGATGGGGATTGAAATAGCCAAGCGGTTGGCAGAGCAGGAATTGTTGCCTGTTGAGCTTGTCAATCAGTTGGTAGCCGGGGAGAGGGAAGAAGTTATTCTGGAAAGGTTATTAAGAGTAGAATTGTGTCCTAAAAGATTTATTGTGACTCGCAACCAACTCTTAGGAGCATCTGATTATCAAGAAACATTGGACTTGATTAACACCTATTGCAATGTTGAACGATGTGATGCTGTTACGTCATGGGAAGATGCTCAACATAAACGAGAGAGTCACCGAAATTGTGCTCGCATCCTTAAATCAGAGTTTTTGAAACATTTCACGTTGAAGAAGTCAAGCCGCGTCCGAAAAAACCGTATTGATAGAGTTTTGATGCGAGCCATGGAAGAGAATGGCTTGTTTAGTCAGGAAGAGGAATATCTATTGCACGATTTTTGGTGGGTCTTTGTTCGGGTACACCCTGATTTTGGTGAAGATATTAGAGAACTTTTCGGCAAGCTTGCGGATTATGGATATGGTAGACGGAAATCCGTCGGCAAGGGACAATTTGACGCCCTAATCGTTGAGCCGAAAAATATCAGCGGCGTGCAAATGCCAAAGGAATATGAGAATCCGGATGGCTTTATGACGCTCTCCTCATCGTATGTCCCATATCATCAAAGTGAATTTACACAGAGCCGTTACATCACCCATATCAAACGCGGGAAGGTCGATGGGTATCTGGCAACGACAAGGCAATTTCTGAAAAAACCGATTGTGATGTATGAGGCCGGTTCCGTTTTTAAAACAGAGAAATTCCAACCTTACTATGGAAACAAAATAGACTACATCTATCCTAAAAAAATTGTCCAGTATGGGTATGCTTTCCCATTGAAAGGCAAATTTTTCACGGAGGAAAAAGAATGAATAAACGACCGCTTCAGGGTGAATTTAGATATATGTATGGTGTTTTAGACCGCCCAATCATTTTCATTATTGGTCTGCTGATTGCGGGTATCGCCGGCAATCTCATCTATGAGTTGGCACACGATTTGCCCCAATATAAAACTCTTTGGAGAACATGGGGAATTGAAGTCGTAACTATCTGCGCTCTTATTGTTGCCGCCTATCTTGTGAACCGTTTGCATTATGAACGAAAATTAGCAAGAGAAAGAGAAGAGCAAATGCGGGTTCTTCGTCCTAGGAAGGAAGAGGGACTGAAGCATTCTTATCGTGGGATTATTTGGTTATTAAGTCCTGACAAGGACAGCCTTCCCATAGCGCAGTATGCTATCGGTAAACAGAAGTTTGGGTTAGGCAGTGAAGAGCCTGGCAGGGGTAAACTCGAAGTTTGTTGGTGCATCTATGGTGCTGAAAAAGATGATGTGAAAGAAGAGTTAGATGAACGTATGAAGGAGCTTAAAGCAAAACTTAAGGAGTTGGGCATCAATATCAAAATAGAAGGATATCCGATAGAAAGGCCCGATGCGCAACTGACGTTTGATGCGGTAAAGAACATATATCATTCCAAAATTCAGAAACATGGTCTGAAGTCCCACGAAGTCATGGCCGACATTACCGGTGGGTTTGCTTCAATGTCGGCAGGTATGGTGGTAGCTTGCTTTCTTCTGGGACTTCCAGTTGAATATATCCAGGTACAGTATATAAGTAGTGGCGGCAATATGGTTCGAAGCAGCAAGCAAGAGAATTGGAATCACATCCTTATTGACCTGCGGGAAAGTATTTCTGCTGCTAAAGGTGAGGCGTCATGATTCCCGAAGAGTTCCGTTTTGCTCAATACCGCTTTACCTTACGAGCATTGACAACAATTCAACTGCCCCGATACAAGGGCAGTGCACTTCGCGGCGCGTTTGGTCGGGTGTTCAAGCGAATGGTCTGTTTGCAACCACTAAACCATCCGCGCGATTGCGATGTGTGTTCGTTGCGGAGCGAGTGTCCTTATGGAACCGTGTTTGAAAATGCCCTGCCGTCGGATGTTGAACCACTGCCCGGTTATGCGGGTATTCCGCATCCGTTCATATTTGAACCGCCTTTGGATAGACGGCGCGCCTACCTCAACGGAGATACCTTCGCATTTGATTTAATTCTCATTGGTAGAGCGATTTCTATGATGCCCTACTTTTTGTCGAGTTTTTTGGAGTTGGGGAAAATTGGCTTGGGGCGGCAGCGGGGAAAATATGTATTAGAATCAGTGTATGGCATCCACCCCACGACAAGTGAAGCAGAGTTGATTTACACGGAAGGCGGGCATGTGCGCGATTGGGATGGCGGTGTGACATACAGTGAGCTTATTCCTATCATTAAAGAGCTTACCCAAAAAGTTACGAACAATGGAAATCGCATTCGCATTGAATTTATCACACCTACACGATTGATTTCGGACGGAAAACCGACAGATTCAATCAGCTTTTCGATTTTAATGCGGAGTTTGCTGAGACGGATTTCGAGCTTGTGCTATTTTCACTGCGGCGAGACCTGGGAAACCGATTTTGCTCAACTTACCAGGCAAGCTGAAGCTATCGCAAATCAACCGATTAGCCTCCATTGGGATGATTGGAAACGATATTCGTCCCGTCAAAAAGAACGCATTCCGATGGGGGGAATGCTTGGCTGCGTTGAATATTACGGTGATATAGAGATATTTTTGCCATGTTTATTATTAGGAACCTGGCTTCATGTCGGCAAAGCCACCACTTTTGGGAATGGTAAGTATCTTTTAAAAGTGCCCGAATCTGACAGTGGTGCGGTCTAATTCATCTTGAAATTCAATGTGAGGGAGTTCATAATGAACATTGACGAGGAAGAGTTGGTTAAAATATTCGAAGAAACAGATGGAATTGTGGCGACTTACTTTTTCGGTTCGCAAGTAAAAGGTAAGACAGACCATTTCAGCGATTTTGACTTTGCGGTACTCTTTAAGGATGGGTGGCGAAGAGATGACAGATGGAATATCACAGGTGATTTACTTTGCAAAGCATTTTCAGTTGTTGGTCAGGATAAAGCAGATGTAGTTGTTCTTTCCGAAGCGCCAATCTGGTTTCAGCAAGTAGTGGTGAAGACAGGGAGGGTTATTTACGAAACCGACAGAGAAGAGAGAATGAAATATGAAAGTGAATTAATGCGCAAATGTTTACAAGAAGGATTGCCTGATTATGTGGAGGATGGAAAGATGAAAAAACAAGATGTGCAAATAAACTTTGAGACTATTGAAGAGAATTTGGGGATGCTTGGGACGTTGAGCCTATTCAACCACGATGAGTTCATGTCGGATTTCAGGAATCTGGGAGCAGCAGTTTATTGGTTGCAAACCTCTATTGAGGCATTGGCGGACATCTCCCGATATGTTATTCGTTCGCTTTCACTGCCGCCTGCTCAGGAATATTGGCAAATTCCGCTGGTTCTTTCAGACGCCGGGTACATTGACTCAAAAGACGCCGAAGTTTATGTCAAAATGGTGAGATTTCGGAATCTTGTCGTCCACCATTATTACAGAGTAAATCCAGAGGAAATATACAGGATTGTAACAAAAGAGCTTGACTACATTCACAGATGGCGCGATAGACTATTAGAAATTATCGAGGAGCAAGCAAACGTCTGAAAAATAGGTTAGGTCAAAACCAATTTTTTATATTAGAGATAAGGAAATTGGCAAATTGATTTCCCCATGTTAGATTTCCCATCGCCCACAGTATAAAAAAGATAATGCACAAAACTCCGACAGGAATTGCACAGAAGAATAACCTACGAATTCTGACCAACCACCGGCATACGCCCGCCGCTATTCCGATAAATAAACCCAACGTGCCCCAACAGATTATTATAACCCAGGAAAATTTGACTAATCCGTTCGTAGATGACGAAGAGATGTGATGAAATACCTGGTCAAGAGGAAGGAATAAAAAGAAAATAATGCCGCCGACGATGCCGCCGGCCACCGCGCCGCTGAATACTTTGGCAAATCTACCCCATTTGGTTTTGTGCCAGATTACACTGCCAACAGCGCCAATGATGCTAAGTATGATGACGTGGCTTATAAGCCAGATGCGGTTTATAAACCAAAGCTCTGAGGTGGAGGAGAATATCTTATTAAAAGCCCACACGTCGAGTTCTTCATAGACTGCTAAATAAATCATCGCAATAATGATTCTGATGACGCCGAGGTTAACTCCAATACCACCATACATTAACACGGGTTTCCACCACGGATGGATGGGCTCCATTGTGACAGGGACTTTTTTTATGCCTGCATTTGTTCGAATAATAATAGTTCCATGTTTTCCTGGTCTGACGGCTGTCGCAGTCACGGTGCTGTTATTGCCATTAAAACTCAAGGTATCCAACTGAAGCCATGATACAGAACTGGCGATGTTCCCATACAAATAACCGCGTCCAGAGTTCGCAAGGTCAAATTGTTTGGTGTATTTGCCCGATGCTATGAGATTCACATCGACTCTGCCAAAGCTTAGAGACGCTTCGCTTACGGTTAACTTCGGCAATGGAGGAGCATCAACGCCAAAACTCTGGAGAAATTTTTCCAACCCGATATCCTCGTTCTTTTCTTGGGACACAAGACTGCGCGCTATGCTTGAGAGGTCACCCCTACCGCTTCCGCTCAACCAATTGGCAAAATCCCCGGAATATAAGTGATATTTTCCCTCTTCCCAATGATTATCCACTTGCGCTCCAAGTTCGGTCAACGAATTCGCCACCGCGCCGCTGCGAAATCGAAAAGGATGTAGGCCTGCTTGAGTCGCGAGTATGGCGCCATCATTCCAACAATATCGCGCATTGTCAGGATTAGCATTGCCACATTTGGGGCATTTAACTGCCATTTATTTCTCCTCCTTCTGTTCTGATTTTTCATCTTCACTCCCCTCTTGGGAGGTATCGGGGGTGGGTTCACTCTCTTTCACAACCTTGTCCTCAGATAATATCCCGTGCAATTCTTGAAAGAAAGGCTGCAGGAAGGGAAATTTTGCGGTCATACCATCTACCGTTGACTTTAGAATTGCTTTATAACGTGCTTCGTATTCGGGTATTAAGCCTTTTTCGCGAAGAATTGTCATGGTTAATTCCGAATTAACATTCAACCGAATAATCTCGCTCAAAAGGAAAGCAACCAACTCATTTATCGAAAATTTTTCTGCCATAAATTCACATCCTTATTGATGATTAGTGATGAGTAATAAGTGATAATTCGCTCATTACTCATTACTCATCACTTCCCATAGGATTTTTTAGTCACTATGGTTTTAAGCTATTTTCAAGCTAATTATATCACATTGATGATTATATTCCAAATAGATTGTGAGATTTTTCCTCTGTAGAAAACGCAATTTATATTGACACAGCCTTGACCTTTCGATATAATAGTAGCAAATCTCATACCGTATGATTAAGCGATTTAAAGCTGACGGAGGGTAAGAATGGCACGTAAAGATGCTTACCATGACATAGTGAAAAACGCATTAGAAAAAGATGGATGGACTATCACGCATGACCCATTGCATTTGGAAATGGGTGGGGTAAGAATTAACATTGACTTAGGCGCAGAACAACAACCTATAGCCGCTGAAAAAGATGGTGAGAAAATAGCTGTTGAAATCAAAAGTTTTGTAGGAGGTTCTGACATTAATGAACTCGAAAAAGCTATCGGCCAATATCTTCTGTATTCTATAGTTTTAGCAAATGAAGAGCCGGATAGAAAATTATATCTTGCAGTCCCAGAAACAGCTTATTATGGCATATTTTCTGAGCAGGCTGTGATTCTGCTTGTAAAAAATCAGAATGTTCGATTGATTATTTTTGACGAATTTGAAGGGAGGATTATACAATGGATAGACGAGAAAAATACAAAGAAATCATCAAACAACTGATTCTTGATTATGCGAAAATTAAACCGGCTTACGGCGATATTGATAGAGAAGTTATCTTTGACGAAGAAAGAGGACATTACGAGCTTCTGAGTATCGGCTGGGATGGGAAAAAACGGGTTCATTCTGCTGTTTTTCATATTGATATAAAAGATGGCAAAGTCTGGCTACAAAAGAATTCGACAGATATAGATATTGCAGAGGAATTAGTTGAAGCGGGTATTCCGAGAGAGCAGATTGTACTGGGTTCCGTATTACCGCAAAGTAGAAAGGTGACGAAGTATGGATATTAACGGAAACGTGATGCGTGAAACGTGAATAATGAAACGTGATTAAATCATCATAACTTATCACTCTTCACGTTTCACGTTTCAGTTGTCAAGTTGTATAGAAGACTATAATTGTATGAAAGGAGTGTGGCCGGTATTCATGAGTATTGAAAAAATTGTGAAACGAGTTGAATCATTGAAAGATGAAATGATATCGCTATGTCAAACGTTAGTACGCACCAATACGGTCAATCGTTACAGCGGGGATGCAACCTGGGGCAATGAGGGAAATGGGCCAGCTATCATTGAGCGTATTGAAACATCGCCTGTTGTACATCCTCGCGGCTGTAATAAGCCAAAATTCGCTTCAAATCCCGTGAAGAATACTGCTTCTTCACTCTATTCACTTCACGAGAAATTTCCTCTGAAGCGCCCGCGCGCCGCAAAAGCATATTCGCCAGCATACGTCCTTTGTCGATGACTTTTTCATATTTTAGTGGTATGTCAATGTTTTGGGTTTTGCGTGCCATAGATTCATCGGCTCGAAATGAATTCGAGGGGGGACAAATTGAGAAAATATTTGGCGATTAAAAATGCCCAGGAAGCCCCATAATTTTAACCCTTTAAAGCTAATATTATTCAATTAAATTGTCTGTGTGCACCGGCAAAACCAATCCCCTGATGTGCCGAATACGTGATGCCCGCATTTGGGACAGCGTGCAAACCATTGCGTTGACTCGGGACCTGCAAGGCTCAATTGGGCCTTTTGTAGTAAAGCGGTTACTTCCTTGAGCATCCATTTAGCGCCTGCTCCGCCCCAAGGCGCGGCTTCGATGACGATGGGGTCAGTGAAATTCATCGTCGTAAAGACATCGACAAAATCACGCCAGTTGGTCGTTCCGTAGCCTGGTTGGAGATGCATATCCCGCGTGCCATCATTGTCCTGTATGTGGAAGGTTATGATTGAATCTTTCAGCGTCTCAAAATGCTTCCGCATATCGCCTGCGACATGCGCATGCCCAGAATCGAAGCAGACGCCCAACCACGGCGATTCGAGCTGTTTGACCATGTTAAGCAATTCTTCGCCATCTGAGCCTGGATGCTTGGGCAACATATTTTCTAAAGCTAATTTCACTCCCTCTTGCTCCGCGACAACGACCAACTCCGCTAAACTTTCGACAATCAACGAGGACATCGTTTTCAAATTTTCCTTGTTATCTTCAGCAACACCAGGATGAATAACAACCATCTCAACGCCCGCCATGCCAACTTTTTGCAACAGTTTTTGATTAGTCTCCAATGTCTTTTTTCGTTCTTCGCCATCAATGGCGGAGAGATTCGACCCTTTACCAAACAGCGCATGTACCGACCAGATTCGCTTTCCGTTATCCGCAAATCCTTTACTTAAATCTCTGAGCGATTGATTATTGGAATCCATGAAGTGCTGGTAGCCGCATTCAATCGCCTCAAGACCGTTCTCATCCAAATACGAAATAGTTTCGGCTATAGTTTGCCGTATGCCTGTAACAATTGCTAATTTCATTGAAATTCCTTTCAATTCGATGATACTGCTGATGACGCACGCAGACGAAATCGGCATAACAGATAGTGTAAAACGTAAAACGTAAAACGTAAAAAACTATTACGTATTACGTTTTACGCATTACGTTTTAGCTATCCCCATAATTCCTCATTCCATGTTAGAATTTCTGGACCATCAGACAAAATTGCGACGGTATGTTCAAAGTGAGCCGAAAGACTATTATCCGCAGTGACAATCGTCCAACCATTTTCCAAAATTTTTACATCCCAGGCGCCGGCGTTGACCATTGGTTCTATCGCCAATGTCATACCCGGCTTCAAACGCGGACCGCTGCCAGGCCGACCATAATTGGGAATCTGCGGTTCTTCGTGCATACTACGTCCGACGCCATGTCCCACCAAATCCCGCACAACAGAACAACCGTGTGACTCAACGTAACTTTGAATCGCATGACAGACATCGCCAAGTCTATTGCTGGGTTTCGCTTCTTCTATACCTTTGTACAAAGATGCTTTTGTCACATCAAGCAAATGCTGGGCTTCGTCAGATATTTGTCCGATGGAAAATGTAAAGGCGTTGTCGCCGTGGTATCCGTCAAGGAAAATGCCGACATCTATGCTGATTATATCGCCATCAACTAATTTTCGTCCATCGGGGATACCGTGGACAACCTGTTCGTTAATCGACGCGCAAATTGCCGCAGGATATGGAGGATGCCCAGGAAGTTTATATCCGAGAAAAGAGGGTTTTCCCCCGAGCTCTTCAATAGCGCGGCGAGCTATTCTATCCAACTCTATAGTCGAAACGCCAGCTTTTACACCATCACCTATCCTCTGCAAAACAATTGAAGCCGCTTTACAACTTTGACGCATCTTTTCAATTCCCAATTTAGATTTTCTGGGGATGGGTCGAGATTGAATCATCATTTTCTATATTTCCCTTTTTTCATCCTGCTCTACTCCGATTGGTAAATCGGGCATAAAATTCCTATTGACGCATGAATGATTATATCTTATAATTTGAATTAAGTCAAACCAATTTCAGAAAATAGTTTACATTTCGTAGTAATGAGTAATAAGTAATTGCAGATGGTTTACTCATTACTTATTACTCATCATTGTCAACTACTTTTTGCGAAAATTTGAACCAGGCTAAATTCCTTTATATTTCTGGGAGCGTGAATAAACTTGTGAGTGATTTTACTATACTTATAGTGGATGATGAAGAAAACATCCGAACGTCTATGAAAGGTTTGTTGAGTGAAGAAGGATATACTGTCTTGGCGGCGGCGAATGGCGCAGAAGCTATAAAGCTAATCAAGGATGAAGATATAGATATCGTTTTCCTTGATGTTTTCATGCCGGGGATGGATGGATTGCATGTGTTAGAGCGCATTCATAAGCTGAAACCTGGATTGTGTGTTGTAATGATTACTGCTTATGGCAATACCGAAATGGTTGTGCAAGCGATGAAGTCAGGAGCTTATGATTTTATTGATAAACCATTCTCCAAGCCAGAGGAGTTAGAACGTATTTTCACGGTGATTCGACATGCGTTAGAGGAGCGAAACCTGAAGTTGGAAAATATCGAACTGCGCCGGCGTGTTGGTGATAAATCGGAGAAAATGATAGGCAAAAGTCCAGCAATGTTAAAATTGTTGGATGAAATTGAGCGTGCCGCCCCCAGCAATGGTCGAGTGCTCATAAGCGGTGAAAATGGGACAGGTAAAGAATTGGTCGCTAAGTTAATCCATGAGAAAAGCCTGAGAGCGAATAAACCCTTTGTAAAAGTCAACTGTGCGGCAATTCCCGAGGAGTTGATAGAGAGTGAATTATTTGGACATGAGCGCGGCGCTTTTACCGGTGCAACGTCGCGGCGAGATGGCAAATTTCTACAAGCAGATGGCGGCACACTACTTCTTGATGAAATTGGCGATATGAGTTTAGCGACCCAGGCGAAAGTGTTGCGCGCTCTTCAAGAGGCCGAGATTCAACGGGTAGGTGGAAGCGAATTGATTCAGGTGAATGTGCGGGTCATTGCAGCAACAAATAAAAATCTCCATAAAGCAATCGCGGCAGCAAATTTTCGCGAGGATTTATATTATCGTTTGAATGTGATTCCTATCAGGGTGCCGCCACTACGCGAGAGAATAGAAGATATACCACTGTTAGTTTCACATTTTATCGAATGTTTCTGTAGTGAAAATGGCAAACGCCAAAAAGAAGTTTCAGAAGGGGCAATGCAACTTTTGGTGAGTTATCACTGGCCGGGCAATATACGCGAATTGAAGAATATCCTGGAACGTTTGATTATTATGATTCCTGATGATATAATTACGCCATCTGATGTCAGGAGTGCCATTCCAGTCAGTGAAGTACAAATTAAAGAAACTGCTGGTGATTCTTTGCGTGAAAAATTAGAAGCGTATGAAAAACAGATTGTCCTGAAAGAGTTGAATGCGAACAATGGGAACATCGCCCAAACAGCGAGAGTTCTACAAATCGATAGGGCGAATTTACATCGTAAATTGCGCGGTTGGGATATTAGTCGCGAGGATGTGTAGGTACAAGAGCAAGGGGGCAAGAGGGCAAGAGGGCAATTGCCGTCTTGCCGTTTAGCCATTTTGCCACTTTGCCATTTTACTATTCTATGGGAACAATTATTTACTCTGTTATTGTAGTAATTTTATCAATTTGGGTATACAGTGATGCGAAATTAAATTTTCGCTATGGATTTCCGTGGGCTCTCGGAGTATTTGTCGGGGGTTTTCTATTTTTTCCGATTTTATTTCCTATCTATTTCTGGATTTACCCTCCATCTCTGTTTTGGGATTGTCCGAATTGCAGGCGCAGAAATCGCACTTTCTTTAGGCAGTGTAGCAGATGTCATACGGTAATTTCGGAAGCTGAAATGGAACAGCGACTTCGCGGATATTGGGGAATCTCTGATGCAATAGCTATTCTTATAATCGCCCAATTCGTCGGTTTGCTGGTGATTTTACTATACACTGATTTTTCTGCATTGCGAGCAAACTTATCATCTAAGGAAGTTATAGATTCTCTGAAGCCATCCGCTTTTTGGGTAGCTGAATTGGTTTCCAGCAATGCGCTCATCGGGCTCTGTCTATACTGCGTGACTGGTAGATACCGCCTGCCGCTTGCTGCGCTGGGTTTTAAGTACAAAAATCTCATCAGAAATATTATCTTTGCCATCTTGATGACAATACTATTGTTGGTAGCTGAACAAGTTATTATCAATTTAGCGGTGTATATTGGCAAACTCTTTACAACAGTCAATATTGAACAGTTAATCCAGCAGGAAGCGCGAGAACAACTGAAAGGTATACCAACCAACGCTTCTGATTCGATTATTGTGTTGGTAGTTTTTGTGTTGCTCATTTTAGTGCCTGTGGCAGAGGAAATGTTGTTCCGCGGCATCGCTTACGTTGCGCTTAGGGGTAAGTTTGGCAAAATCGGCGGATTATTACTGAGTGCAATTTTGTTTGCCGGCCTTCATGGGTTGGTTTTCCACTTTGTACCTCTATTTTTCCTCGGTGTCGGCCTGGCTTATCTCTATGAGCGCACACGTTCACTCATTCCTTGTATCATAGTTCATGTTTTGATAAATTTCGTCGCGATGATTGCAAGTTTTCACGT
>Ga0194113_10003214_pt1 | contig 21976 bp, 22 predicted proteins | sample TA2MahC200mmetaG_FD_146193 | JGI IMG/M metagenome (GOLD analysis project Ga0194113, IMG submission 146193) | Freshwater microbial communities from Lake Tanganyika, Tanzania - TA2015017 Mahale Deep Cast 200m | ecosystem: Environmental > Aquatic > Freshwater > Lake | place: Tanzania: Lake... | reverse complement strand
CAGCAAGTTCAGGCGGTTGATATTGCCTCACTCCTCACCGGAGGCAGCCAAACCGAAGAAGAGCAAGAAGTTGACAGGTCGGTAAGAGGAAGAGAGTTGACATTTGAAGCCTACGACCCCCCGATCAGAACCCAGAAACTGAGCTTCCAAATATCCTACAGGTTGGGCAGTTCCGTAATTCAAAAAGAATTCAGTATCGATACATCCGTTATCGAAAGTCCGAGCATCAGGCTCATTCAGGCTGAGCGGATAGAGGCTGACAAAGGCGACGAAACGCTTATCATGTTGCACATAGCGAACGACCTTCCGGTATCGGTCGATGCTGTCAGCGTAGTTCCTCTTGGGGACATCGAAGCCTCTCCATCCGAGTTCTTTATCGGCACTATGGCTCCCAATGACTTCCTGCCTGCGAGCTTTAAGATACAGACCGACCAATTCAACGATGGAGACCGAATTAGCTTCAAATTGCTCTACCGCATCGGTCGTCAGACTTATGAGACATCACCTATCAGTGTAGTGATTCATTTTAACGCATCCGGCAAGACTAATCTCACTGTATATATCGTCCCACCGATAATTGTCGTATTCCTTGTGCTTATCTGGCTATCTATGCGGAGAAGAAAACGTGGATCCGGTAACGCTGTTAAAAATGGCGGTTGAATCCATAACCGCCCATAAGCTACGTTCGTTCCTGGTCACGCTGGGCATACTCATCGGTATAACTGCGGTGCTTGTCAACGCTGCTATGGTCCAGGGTTTTCGAGGGTATTTTGAGCAGCAGATACAGGCGTTGGGATCGAACTTCGTGACCGTGCAACCCGGAAGCGCCTACGGGCTGTTTGGGTCAACCACCAAACAGAATGACATATTAGACCCCTACTTATATGATTCGGTGCGCCGGCTTCCCTATGTGGAAGAAGCGACAGCGAATAGGTCGGTTTTTGGAACTGTCAGGTACATGGGTGAGGAGACAAATGTCTTAATTTTGGGAGCAGAGCCCGGCTATCTTGATACTATGAACCGTGAGATGCTTGCCGGAGAGACGCTGACAGTCCAAGATAGCTACAACGCTGTCTTAGGAGATTCCATTCTTAGTTCCTTTCAGCAAAGGTCGCTTGTATTGATGTCGCACTTTGAACTAACCGTAACGGTTAACAACCAAAATGTGACCGAGAAGTTCAGGGTCAAAGGGATTGTCAAGGAACCCGAACCGGGCTTTGGCATGGGAATCCTTTATGTACCTATTAAGACGCTGAATTCCATGATGGGGAATGAAGGTTACAGCGCTATAATCCTTACCACAAGTAATGTAAAATATGTCGACACCATTAAGCTGGATGCTCAGCAAATGCTGAACCGACTTCTGAAGGTGCGGCCGGACCAACACCTAGAGACCGATGGAGAGACCGAGCGAATGTTTGGCATAATGCCAGCGCCGTTCCAGAGACAGGCACGCGAATACAAGATAACAACGCAAGAAGATATCCTCGCCATTTCCAACAATATTACCGCCATGATTCAGCTAGCCCTCGTGGCTATCGCAGGAATCTCGCTGCTCGTCGGTGGCATTGGCATAGCTAATGTGATGCTGGTAACGGTGTCGGAAAGAACACGTGAGATCGGCGTTATGAAAGCTGTGGGCGCTAAGAATCGCCACATACTCGCGGCGTTTTTGTTTGAAGCTTGTGTTATCGGCTTGTTCGGCGGGATTCTGGGCATGGCAGTTGCAGCCGCCGCTTCCTATACGGCAGTGCCTATGCTTTTCGACGTCCCCGGCTCCCTCCCCTTAGAATGGACAGGAATAGCCATCGGCATCTGTCTCGTTATCAGCCTTGCCTCAGGACTTTATCCCGCTATCCGTGCCTCCAAGATGGACCCCGTAGAAGCGCTGAGAAGCGAGTAGAGGTATAATAGGAGCAGCAGTTCACTCCTGATTAACAGGGTTTATCATGTCCGCTTTTAAAATCATCTCAGATTTCAAACTCACCGGCGACCAGCCTCAGGCAGCAGAGAAGCTTGTCGAGGGGCTTAAGCGAGACTATAAGAAACAGACCCTGCTCGGCGTGACCGGCAGCGGCAAGACCTTCACCATGGCGAACGTCATAGAGCGCGTGCAGCGCCCCACTCTGGTCATCGCCCACAACAAAACGCTGGCTGCCCAGCTCTGCTCCGAGTTCAGAGACTTCTTCCCCGAAAACGCTGTGGAGTACTTCGTCAGCTACTACGATTACTACCAGCCCGAAGCCTATATCCCGCGCACCGATACCTACATAGAGAAAGATGTTGACATCAACGAGGAGATAGATAAGCTGCGCCATGCCTCTACCCGTGCCCTGTTCATGCGCCGCGATGTCATTATCGTCGCATCGGTCTCCTGTATCTACGGTCTGGGCGAGCCCGAGGAGTACTACAGCTTTGTGGTCAGCCTCAGGAAAGGCGAGAAACGCAGCCGGGACCGCATCGTACGCCAGTTGGTGGAGATGCAGTACCAGCGCAACGATATAGATTTCACCCGCGGTCGCTTCCGCATCCGCGGCGATACCCTGGAGATACAGCCAGCCTACGAAGACCTTGCGGTGCGCATATCCTTCTGGGGCGATGAGATCGAACGCCTGCAGGAGATAGACCCGCTCACCGGCGAATTGCTCTCCGAGCGCCAGCAGATAGATATCTACCCCGCCAAACATTTTGTAACCTCCTACGATAAGTTGATGGCAGCCATCGTCGATATCGAGGCAGAACTCAAGGAACATGTGGCTGAACTCAACAGCCAAGGGAAGCTGCTGGAGGCGCAAAGGCTGGAAGCTCGCACCAACTACGATTTGGAGATGCTCCGCGAGACAGGTTACTGCTCCGGAGTAGAGAATTACTCCCGTCACCTCTCACGACGCGCGCCGGGTAGCCCGCCGTGGACGCTCCTCGACTACTTTCCCGACGATTTCCTGCTGTTCATCGACGAGTCGCACATGAGCCTGCCTCAGATTCGCGGCATGTACCATGGAGATATTTCAAGAAAACAAACGCTGGTGGACTACGGCTTTCGCCTGCCCTCGGCTCTGGATAACCGTCCCTTGAACTTCAACGAGTTCGAAGGACGCATAAACCAGGTGATATATGTCTCAGCAACGCCCGGCCCTTACGAGTATGAACACAGCTCTCAGGTAGCGGAGCAGATTATCCGCCCTACGGGACTGCTCGACCCCACCGTAGAGGTCAAGCCCACCGGGGGACAGGTTGACGACCTGCTGGAACAGATAAGGACACGCATATCGCGCGGAGAGCGCTGCCTGGTCACCACACTGACCAAGAGGATGGCTGAACAGCTCGCCGATTACCTGATCGAAATGGGGATAAAGACGCATTATCTACATTCGGAGGTTGAGACCCTGGAGCGCGTGGAGATTCTGCGCGACCTCAGGCTCGGCGTTTACGATGTAGTGGTGGGCATTAACCTGCTGCGTGAAGGGTTGGATTTGCCCGAGGTGAGCCTAGTCGCCATACTCGACGCGGATAAAGAGGGATACCTGCGTTCGGAGGGAGCGCTTATCCAGACCATGGGTCGCGCCGCCCGCCATATAGAGGGGCATGTGATAATGTACGCCGATACCATGACCGAGTCCATGCGCCGCGCCATAGGCGAGACCAACCGCAGGCGCAAGATTCAGACGGCGTACAATCAACAGCACGGCATCACCCCGCAGGGTATCAAGAAGGCAATCAAGGGCATCACCGACCAGCTCAAGGCTGTAGCGGAGACACGCGCCACATACACTGTGGCAACCGGCATCCCAAAGGACGAGGTTGCACGCCTGATTAAGAACCTCGAGTTTCAGATGAAGGCAGCAGCCAAGAACCTCGAATTCGAGAAGGCTGCCCTTATAAGAGACCAGATTATAGAATTAAGGAAGGAACTGGTCTGAAAGGGGGGACATGTGAGTGGCTTGTCTGAAAAGGTAAGAGAGCAACAAACCAGATACAAAAAGGATGTCCTTAGCATTAAAGATAAGGGCAAATGGAGAGGTAAACTTTATGATCACATTCTGCCTGAGGAAGTATGGGAAATCAACCTATGGGATGGTATTCGGGAGGCAGCTCAGCTTTATTTCCAAACCAAGAAAATAGCTTGGCATAAAGATAAGCATAATATGCTGAGTTCACAGATTATGTGTCTCAACATCTTCTTCCCACTGAAGCAACACCTCGATGTTCTTAAAACGTGGCTCTCTAGTGAGTTCTCCGATGTGGGAAATGTGGTTGACCTCGATTTTGAATACATCGGACCCAATAACAAGAACTACTTCAATGAAGAAGGTGGGCGCGGCCAAAATAGAACAAGCTCAGACATATCTATTGTTTGGCTCGATAAAGCCAACAGAAAAAATATGCTGCTCTTGGAATTCAAATTCAATGAATCAAGCTTTGGCAAATGTGGACAAGATAAAAATCCTAATCCGAAACGTTGTCTCTTTTCGAGAAAGATTATTGCCTCTCCTAAAACACAATGTTATCGAGCCCAAGTTAAGCGTACCTATTGGGATATCATCCTATCCGATAAAAGCCCGTTCAAGAAAGAGTACCTAACAGCGACAAGCTACTGCCCCTTTCGCTATGATTTTTATCAACTGATGCGTAACCAACTATTAGCGCATTGCATAAAATCTGATTCTCAAGCAGGTTTTCATAAAGTTGAATTTGGCGTTATTTACCACGCAGACAATAATGAATTACTAAGAATGTCACACCCATTTGATGGTAAGCGCGATCCATTAAAAGCGTGGCCCAGTCTACTAAGGAACCCCGATTCTTTCCATGTTTCAACCACACAGAATTTCATACATACTATTGAAATTAGCTTACCTGACACCCTAAATGTATGGCGGAAATATATCAAAGAAAGATATGAGATCTAAGACTCACCATCCCAGAATAATGGTGAACGGCGTGGAACCGGAAGATACCAGACAGGAACGCCGGGAGAAGAAGCTGCAGAAGAAGCGAAGTAAGATACTGCAGCACGGGCGCAGCATCGTCCGCGTCTACAAAGATGCCGTATTGAAAAGAGCAAAACAATCAAAAAGCAAAGACAAGTAGGGGCGTTCAATTAAACGCCCCTACGGGTAGGTTGGAGCGGATGTTCCAACCTACCGAATGAACGATAGCTTAGTATAAAGCCTCTTCTATCTTCAAGCCTGCTCTTCAGATGCATCAGTAAAAATCTGGAGGTTTGGTTACTTTAGTAACATTCCCGCGTGAGTACTTTTGGCTTGACTTGTGACATCGCTCAGAATATAATTCGAAGTCACCACCAACTCACGGGGAGAGGGGATGGAGATGAAAGAGCCTTTAGAACAGACAGCCAAGGATAGCCCGCTGAGTAAGGTAAGTAAAAAGGTCAACGAAGTTGTCACTGAGGTCATCTCCGATATCAAGAGGACTGCCCCCGCTTTGGAACCTGCCATCGACTTCTCCACAAGGATAGCCTCTGTGGTCACGGCCGCCGTCGAGGAGGAATTGAGGAGAGAAGTCCCCGAGATGTTGACCACCTCAAAAAAGTTCAATACGGTTGTCACAGAGGTAGGAAGACATATACCAGAAGTATTGATTCAACAGCGAAGGATTGCCACGGTGGTTGCCGGAGTAGGGAAATATGTCCCGGATAGGATAGTTACCTCAGAAGAAATAGAAAAGAGGGTGGGGTTCGAAGAAAAGTTCAACATGCCTCTGGGTAGCATTGAGAAAATAAGCGTAGTCAGAGAACGGCGGTATGCTACAGATAACCAGGTCTCCTCCGATATGGCTTATGAAGCCAGCAAAGTAGCTCTTGAAAGAGCCGGTGTAGAGCCTGATGAACTCGATGTCATAATCTTCGCCTCGGCTTCACACGATGTCGCTGAGCCAGCTACAGCGAACATACTTCAGGATAAGCTCAAGGCAACCAAGGCACATGTACTGGACGTCAAGAACGCCTGCAACAGTTTCCTCAACGGCGTGGATGTCATGGATTCCTTTATGCAGACCGGCCGCTGCCGTGTAGGGCTGGTGGCTGCGGGTGAGGTTCTATCCAAGTTCGTCAACTGGGATATAGAGACCATCGAGGAGTTGGGGGTAGGCTTCTCAGCTTTCACGCTGGGAGACGGCGGCGGCGCTGTAGTGTTTAAAGCGGAAAACGAACAGGGTCGTGGCATCCGCAGGACTCGTTTCAGCTCTGACGGCTCTGCGTGGGAGCTTGCCACAATCAAAGCCGGCGGCACATTATGTCCCTTCGACCTCTCCCAGATATATTTTGTATCTCACAGCGCCGGCATTAACAAGCTTGCTTTGAGACATATCCCTTCAGTCATGTTGGGCATGATGAGAGAGACAGGATGGAAACACAGCGACATAGACCTCGTGGTGCCGCACCAGGTAACACGCGGAATCACCGAGAGAATTATGCGCATTGTGAATCTCCCTATTGAGAAAGCCATATATACTGTCACGAAGTATGGAAACACTGCAGCAGCAAGCATACCTATTGCCTTGACGGAGGCAATAGAGAGCAACCTGGTGCACCCCAACAGCAGAATCATGCTAGTCGGCGGAGCTTCGGGATTCAGTGTAGGCGTTATGACAGTGGTGCTGTAATTAACGGCTATTTAGCCTTGCCCCCCTAAAATACGGAAGTCCCCCGAAACCGGGGGACTTTCTATAAACACCGATAGCCCGATCTTACCTTTACCCGCTCTCTCCGTGCATGTATTCGAAGAACGCCATTTGTACCTCGATAGCTTCGGCAGGCATGGCGGTCAGTCTGCCAATGCCGAGGACAGTGATATATATTCTTGCCGTCTTCTCCAGCATCTCGAGATTCGTAAATGCCTCGCGCATATCTCTGCCCACACAGAGCGCGCCATGATTTGCCATTAAAACCGCATTGCGCGGTCCCAGTGCAGAGATAACGTTATCCACCAGTTCCTGACTGCCTGACAGAGCGTAATCTGCCACTTTTATACCGCCGCCGAGATAGGTTATCTGATCGTCCACAATCGGAGGTATGTCAAGTCCGGCAACTGCTATGGCACTACTGAAGACAGGGTGGCTGTGAATGACAGCATTCACCTTCTTGCGCGTCTTATAAACCTCTATGTGCATCATCGTTTCAATTGAGGGAGTATGCTGGCCTTCTATGACATTGCCTTTGAAATCAACTACCACCATATCTTCCACACTGACGAAATCATAATGCTTCCCTGTGGGAGTTATAGTCATTAGTTGTCTTCCTTCGGTGTCCCTGAGGCGCATGCTCACATTACCCGCCGTGCCTACCACAAAACCCCTCTGAGACATACGCTGTGACATTTCCAGCACTATCTTTTTTTCGGAATCCCACATATTCGTTCCTATCTCCTCAAATGAGGCATTTTACTGTATTATAGCACACTTGATTTATCACGAATTAAAACGGAGGACAGTTGATCCATGTCGCTTCTTATGCCTAGCTGCTCTTATGAGGATTTTTTCGGTGCGACAAGACTGTTTTCTGCCATCACCTGCTTGTACCAGAGTGCGCTATCTTTGAAAATGCGACGCTGGGTCTGATAATCCACCCAGGTAATGCCGAAGCGCTGCGCGTAGCCGAAGCTCCATTCGAAGTTATCCATCAGCGACCAGACGAAATAGCCCGCCAGAGGCACACCGTATCCAATAGCCCGGTGAGCGGCGGCAAGATGGTTATGCAGATAGCTCAGCCGCCTCCGGTCCCGCACTCGTCCGTCTCCGTCAGGACCATCCGAATAGCTGGCACCGTTTTCTGTAACATACATCTTGCCGGGCTGGTACTCGAAATGCAGCCGGCTCAGCAAGTGGCAAAGACCATCGGGATAGACCATGCTGCCGATATCGGTGTACTCGTATTTGGGTCCATGATACAGGAGCAGCAGCGGCTCGTTATCACTCCCCGGTGGAACTTTGTTGCGCAGCATCACCGGCGAGTAATAGTTGACGCCCAGGAAATCTGTCCGGGCAGCGATGGCTTCCAGATCGCCCGGCTTGACAAAAGTCAGACCATCCGCCGGTATATGACCGGCATTAATGTGCTCCGCCACAACATCTGCGGGATAGTGACGACCATAAAGCGGGTCGAGAAACCAGCGATTGAAATATCCGTCGAACTTGCGGAAGACCGGGAGGACAGGGATTTTAGACGGACCGGGCACAAGCGGAAACAGAATGAGAGTAATGCCAACTCCAGCGCCCGGGCTGTTGCGGCGCAACGCCGGCACAGCCCAACCGTGGGAGAGCAGCAGATGATGGCTGGCTTTAAGCGATGCAGGGTAATCGTTTAAACCCGGCGCATGCCCGCCCATTTGATAACCCATGACTGCCGTCGCCCACGGCTCGTTGTGGGTAATCCAGCGCTTGACACGGTCTCCGAGCTTGCGGCTAACGACATCGGCGTATTCAACAAAGGCTTCGGCAGTGGAACGCTCAGCCCAACCGCCTTTATCCTGCAAGCTCTGCGGCAAGTCCCAATGGTATAACGTTACAAAAGGCTCAATTCCCGCCTTGAGCAGCCCATCGACAAGGCGGCTGTAGAAGTCCAGCCCTGCCTGATTCACCTTTCCGCGTCCGGCAGGCAGGATGCGCGGCCAGGAAATCGAGAAACGATATGCTTTGAGTCCCAACTCTCTCATCAGCGCGATATCCTTGCGCCAGAGATGATAATGGTCGCAGGCTACATCGCCGGTGCTGCCATCCAGAATCTTGCCGGGGGTATGAGTGAAGCGGTCCCAGATTGACTCGCCTTTGCCGTCCTCGTTCCATGCACCTTCAATCTGGTACGCAGATGTGGCTGCTCCCCACACAAAACCATCAGGGAATTTAAGAAACCGGGAGGGCATTAAGTCTCCTCACATTTAAAATGGAGGGCAACAGTAGCAAACGACTGTTAATTCTTCTTGCTTTTTTCGCTGTCGTATATCTCCTGTGCCTCTTTGGGAGTTGCCTTCTTGTGGATGATAGCGCGCAGCGCTTTAATCATCGCCACCGGATGCTCATCCTGCCAGATGTTTCTACCCAGGTTCACACCCACAGCGCCTTTCTTCATCCCGTCATAGACGAAATCGAACACCTGACGCTGAGTGTCCACCTTGGGACCTCCCGCCATCACCACCGGCACAGGACATCCTTGGGTAACCTTGTCAAAATTCTCGCACCAGTAGGTCTTCACCACACGCGCGCCTAATTCAGCAGCGATGCGACTGCACAGGGCAAGGTAACGGGCATCCCGCTTCTCGAGCTCTTTGCCTACGGCGGTTACCGCCATTACAGGGATACCGTATCTCTCGCCTTCGTCCACCAGCTTCGCCAGATTCAGCAGCGATTCCTTCTCGTAATCGGTGCCCACGAAGATAGAGATGCCCACAGCAGCCACATTGAGACGGATAGCCTCCTCCATCGAGGTTGTCAGTCCTTCATTAGCGAGGTCTTTGCCCACCATGCTCGTGCCGCCGGACACCCTCAGTATAATCGGCTTGGAGTTATCGGGTTCCACCGAGGAACGTAACACCCCTCTGGTAACAAATACTGCGTCAGCATAAGGCAAAAGAGGCTCCAGCGTCTTGCGCGGCTCCTCCAGCTTGCGAGTGGGACCCTGAAAATACCCGTGGTCTACCGGTAAAAACAGACAATGGCCGTCCTTCTGGAAAAGCTGTGCCATCCGGTTCGCCATTCCCCATTCCATATCGGTGTTCCTCCTATTTTGCGCTGTGCCCCTAGTCTAAGGAGTCAGCTTCAGTTAGTCAATACAACCTTCAGCATATTTACAATTTCAGGCAAGACGGAGGTATTAAATAAATGAGCCGTATTAAGCAGGAGAGAATTGTCTGATAACCCCGATAACCTTGCCCTGGACTTCTACGTTTTTGGGGTCGATGTAGATGGGCTTCATCCGGGCATTGGCTGGCTGCAGGCGAACGCGGTTTTTCTCCCTGTAGAGCTTCTTGAGGGTTGTCTCTTCATCCTTTTTAAGCCAGGCAGCTACCATCTCACCGTTTTCAGCCGTGTTTGCCTGCTGCATCAGGACAATATCGCCATCGTTAATTAGCGCGTCTATCATCGAGGTGCCCTTCACTTTCAAAGCGTACACGTTTTCCTTGCCCCGTATAAGCTCGCCGCTCACCTCAACGGTATCCAGCGGCTCGGCATTCCAGGTATCCGAAGCCGGCACCGGTATGGGTTCTCCGGCAGCTATATAACCCAGAAGGGGAACTCTGACTATGCGCCTCTGCGTTTTATCGAGCATTTCAATGCCGCGAGATACCTCGCGGTCACGGCGTATATAGCCTTCTCTTTCCAGAATCTTGAGATTATAATCCACTACCGATGTGGAGCTGATGCCGCAAGCCTTCAGTATGTCTCTGACTGTAGGAGGATAGTCCTTTTCCTCACGGAAACGCCTCAGGAAGGACAATATCTGCTTTTGTTTTGAGGAGAGCATCTTCATATCTCACCCCTTTGATATATTCGAACTCTTGTTCTACTGAGACGAAGCTTACCACGCCGATAGTCTCATGTCAAGGGGCTTTGTAAAACAAGAGGCTGCTCACAAGAGCAGCCTCGAAACACTCCGTATTTAAAAAACTGAAATCGTATCTTCTATTAAGCTTTGACCGGAGGAAAAGCAGCGTTGAACTTCTTCATCAGACGCGACTTGTGTCGTGCAGCGTTGTTAGGATGGACAATACCTTTTTTCGCCGCCTTATCGATAGCGATTAGCGTTTCCTGCACCGCTGCTTTAGCCGGCTCCATTTCCTTCGCATCAATAAGTTGCTCCGCTTTATCGATGTGAGTCTTTACCGCGCTTTTATCCGCTCTGTTGCGCCCACGCTGTTCTTTTATAACAGATATCATCTTCTTTGCCGATTTTGTGTGTGCCAACTCCTCTACCTCCAGGCTAGAAATATTACACTATCCTGTGGATTTTGTCTACAGGGTGAAGTATAATCACTACTACCTTTTCAAAACGAGGTCAATATGGCTACCTTCGAAAGAATGTCGACTATACTTCCCGATACGGCAAAGGTGAACTCCAAAGGACACCTGACCATCGGCGGCTGCGATCTGGTTGAACTTGCGTCCGATTTCAGCACGCCGCTTTATATCTTCGACGAAGCCACCCTGCGCCGAAGTTGCGGCGAATTCCGTGGAGAGTTCGGTAAGCTGTATGAAGATTCGCTGGTTATTTACGCCGCCAAAGCGTTCATCAATAGCGCCCTGGCAAAAATCATTAATGAAGAGGGTTTGGGTCTGGATATCGTATCGGGAGGGGAGCTGAGCATAGCCAGGTCAGTCGATTTCCCCATGAGCAAGGTCTATTTCCACGGCAATAACAAACTTCGTGAAGAAATAGAACTGGCAATCGACTGCCGTATCGGCCGCATCGTGGTTGATAATCTCCATGAACTCAGCCTGGTTAATGAAGTCGCCAGAAAGGCGAAGGTTACACAGGACATCCTGCTGCGGCTCACCCCAGGTATAGATGCACACACCCATCAGCACATCACGACAGGAGTCATCGATACCAAGTTCGGATTGCCCATTGCCACGGGACAGGCTGAGGAGGCTATAGTGAAGGCGATGTCCGAGCCCAATTTGAGGCTCATCGGTCTGCATGTTCACCTGGGCTCCCTCATCTTCTCTATCGAGCCTTATCAGAAGGCAATCGAGATCGTCTTTAAGTTCGCTGCCGAGATGAAGAAGAAGCACAAACTCATTTTCCGGGAGTTCAGCCCGGGCGGCGGTTTTGCTGTTCAATATACTCAAGATACCCCCGCGCCGGACGCAGCATACTACGCCCGTGCCATCGTTGACGCCATTCACTCCGCCTGCAAAGAGTTCAAATTGGAGCCACCCCGACTCATAGTGGAGCCGGGAAGGGCTATTGTGGGACGCGCCGGCATAGCTATTTACAGGGCAGGAGCTATCAAGGACATACCCGGAATACGCAGGTATGTGGCTATAGACGGGGGTATGGCAGACAATATCCGACCTGCTTTATACGGCTCCAGATACGAAGCAATAGTAGCCAACAAAGCCGATAAAAAGGAATGCGAGCGAGTCAGCATCGTGGGCAAGTACTGCGAGTCCGGAGACATACTGGTCAAGGACGAGGATATACCCAGGGTCGTCCCGGGAGATATTATCGCCATACCTGTGTCCGGCGCTTACTGCCTTGCCATGGCATCGAACTACAACGCCTCTCTGAAGCCGGCTATCATCATGGTAAAGAACGGCAAAGCCCGACTTATCCGCCGCCGTGAGAGCCACGAAGATCTGATGCGGTTCGACTCAATATGATAGCCCGTAGAAACGGGAAGGCCGTAGACTCCAGAGACTCTACGGCCTTACACTGTTCCTGCTTGCGCAGGAATTATTGAAAGGGTTACCCCTTATTTCACTCTCTGGTAAAGCGGCTGACGGTCGTTGCCTGAAGCCACCGTAACGAAATCTCCATTATTGACGACCGATTTTTTCTTTGCCGGAGAAAAGTCGGTGGCTATCAGGGTAATCTTCACCACCCGGTCCAACTCGGGGTCAGAGCCGAAGCCGAAGATTATCTGTGCCTCCGGGTCGGCAACCTGCTTAATAACATAGGACGCCTCGCTGACTTCAAACAAGGTGAGTTCATTGCCCATGACATTGAACAGTATACGTTTGGCGTTTTCGATGGAGAAATCGAACAGAGGATTGACGATAGCAGCCCTGGCAGCATCGACAGCGCGTGTCCTGCCGCTACCGCGTCCGATGGCTATCCAGGCCTGGCCGGCTTTGCTCATAATGGTCTTCACATCGTTGAAATCCAGATTTATATGCTCTATGGTCGATATTACATCGTAGATACCGCGCACGCTCTGGCACAGCATATCGTCGGCAAGTTTGAATGCAGCTTCAATCGACACATTCTCATCGCACAGGCTGAGAAGCCGGTCATTATGAATGATTACAACGGTATCCGCCTTTTCCTTAAGTTGAGCGATGCCTTCATCCGCCACCCTGGTCCTGTGCGCCCCTTCGAAACTGAACGGCTTGGTAACTACCGCAACCGTCAGGACACCCAGTTCGCCCGCAATCTCGGCAATCATCGGTGCAGCGCCGGTGCCCGTACCGCCGCCCATGCCCGCAGTAATAAACAGGAGGTCGCTGCCCTGAATAGCTCTAGAAATCTCGCTGCGGTTTTCCTCGGCAGAGAATCTCCCCAGTTTGGGGTCTCCACCTACACCGAGTCCCCGCGTCAGTCTGTCTCCTATTCGAAGGCGTGACGGCGCTATCGAACGTATCAGAGCCTGCGCATCGGTGTTTACTGCCACGAAATCGACGCCCTGAATATCCTGCGCAATCATATTATTAACAGCGTTGGAACCTCCGCCACCCACGCCGACGACTCTTATCTTGGTCAGACTCTCGATGCTTGCCTTCATCGCCTGGGCGTCCTTATCCAGAGCAGTTCCGATACTCATAGTGCCCCCTTAAAAACTAAATTCGCTCCGCAACCCTCATTTTTGCGCTTCGGCTTCGCGGATTAGCCCCTAACTCCTCCAGTGACGGCTTAACGGCTTTTTTGGTCACTATTTTGAGCGTTGGGATATGCCCGCAGACACAAACCGGCACTGCGGGAGGACACAAGCATCCCCGGGACTCGCGCCGCAAGAACTCCTTGACCAGCCTGTCCTCCAGGGAATGAAAGCTAATTATAACAATCCTGCCGCCGCTTCCCAGCAAATTGACTGCCTGTTTCAGGGCAAGCTCCAGGTTCTCCAGCTCCTTATTTACCGCTATGCGTAATGCCTGAAATGTCTTCGTTGCCGGATGAATCCTGCCGCGTCCTCCGGCAACAGCTTCGGTCACTATTCGGGCGAGCGCGATTGTAGTCCTGATGGGCCGTTTCTCCACGATACGCCTGGCTATCTGGCGAGCGCGCCACTCCTCTCCATTCTTCTCCAGAATATCGCTCAACTCACTCTCCGAATAGGTATTTACGATGTCAGCCGCCGTAAGCGTCTGTCTGGGGCTGAACCTCATATCCAGCGGCGCATCCTCCTGAAAACTGAAACCTCGCCCGGGCGACTCCAGTTGAATAGAAGACATCCCCAGGTCGAACAATACGCCGTTCACAGGGCGGAAGTCATATCTGGCACAGATATTCTCCAGATATTTGAAATTCTCGTTGACTAGAATTGCATCCTTGCCGTAAGACTTCAATCTTTCTCTGGCTGCATTAATAGCAACCGGGTCGGCATCTATGCCTAGCAATTGCCCGCCAGGGGTGCACTCCTCCAGAATAGCCTCGGCATGCCCCCCGCCGTTAACGGTACAGTCAACATATCTGCCGCCGCGCTGAATTTGAAGCGCATCGATAACCTCATCGAGCAGGACAGTTTCATGAATTGAAAACGCAGACATGGTTAAAGTACTCATCATTAATCAGTTTCTATAAAAAGCTCTCTTTCAACCCCCTGATACCCCTAAATCTCCCGGCAAAGGGGCTCTGCCCCTCTGCACGCCCCAGTTTCAAGTGCATCCTACTATTTATGTATCCACTGCCTCGGCTATCTCCGAGGCATGTTCTGACATATAATCCTTCTCAGCAGCCCAGAGCTCCTTCGACCAGATTTGAATGTGAGTATAGGCTCCCACCACAACCGCCTCGTCTCCTATCTCAGCATACTTACGGAGAACCGGCGGCAGGATTATCCTCCCCTGACGGTCGAGTTCGAACGCAAAAGCGCTCGAGAAAGTATGGCGGGTGATTCTCCTGGTATTGAGCCGGGTCAGAGGCAAAGAGGCAAGCTTTTCGGCTGCTTTCTGCCACTCTGCCAGGGTATAGACGATAAGACACTTATCGAAACCGCGGGAGAGCACCAATCCTTTCCGGAACGCCTCTCTGAACCGAACGGGGACTGCCACTCTTCCCTTATGGTCGATGCGCAGTCCGTACTCGCCCAGCAGCATCCACTTTGACCCACTTTTTACCACCATGCACCACTTTTAGCACAACACTACTACATTGTCAATAGTTTTTCACGGGACTTTCCATATCTTAGCAATCCATGTTGAGACCTCAGTTCAACATATGTTATAATCTCGTTTTGGACGGGCTATGGGCAAGCGATGGGAAGGAGTCTTCAGGCTCATAGGTATCGGATGGTACATAGCCGTCTGCATACTGCTGGGGACTCTCGGAGGTCGCTGGCTGGGTCAAAAACTGGATGGTAAAAGCTACGAGGTCTTATTTACCTTACTCGGCTTGTTTTCAGGGCTCATTGTAGCCTTCCTCGGGGTTTACCGTATGCTCAGGCTGATAGCGCAGAATAATCATGATAACGACAAGGGAACTAATTAGTGCCTAAACTGAGTAGAAGAAGCAAAATCCTAATCTTCGGCATTGTTTTTATTGCACTGGTTTTTGTCGGCGGCCTGTTCTTCCCGGTACCGCAGCCGGAGGTACATCTCTCAGCCAATTACGGCGGTCATTCCCCGGAGCCGTTTTACAAGCTCGGACCCATATACATCACAAATACGCTTATAGCCGCGTGGCTGGGCATACTGGTATTAATCGGACTCTTCTATTTCGCAACAAGAAAAATGAGGCTTGTCCCCAAAGGATTACAGAATTTCGCCGAGACGATTATTGAGATATTTCTAAACTTCGTTGAGGGTGTAGCAGGCAGAGAAAATGGACGCAGGTTCTTCCCCATAGTCGCCACCATCTTTCTCTATGTTCTTATTAATGCCTGGATGGGACTGCTTCCCTTCTTTAATGTTATCGGGGAAGCACATACAGGTACATCAGACACTCTTTTCTATAAGTTATTTGGTATGGGACAGTACAACGGCCCCATAATAGAAGTTCCTCTATTCAGAGCAGCCAACACTGATATAAATGTACCCTTGACGCTTGCCCTGGTATCGTTCTTGAGTGTGGAATACTGGGGGATTACATCGCTCGGTATACGCCACTATATAAGCAAGTTCCTGAGATTCGGGGGAATTCTAAAGGGGGTTGTGCAGCTCATTAAAGGTCGTGTCAAAGAGGCTTTAAGCGCCATCCTTTTCGGTATTATAGATGCTTTTGTTGGCGCCCTCGAACTGCTCAGCGAATTCGTCCGTATCATCAGTTTCACCTTCCGACTTTTCGGCAATATGACTGCAGGTGAGATATTGCTGCTCATGATGGCTTTCGTTATACCTTGGATTGTCCCTGTAGTTTTCTATGGACTCGAGACTTTCTTTGGCGTTATTCAAGCATTCATCTTCGCTGGGTTAACACTGGTGTTCGCTACCATGGCAGTTACAGCACACGAATCGGAACATTAATATCGCAAGAAAGGGGTCAGTACAAATGGATGCAGAAGCAGCGAAAATGATAGGAGCGGGACTTGCTATAGGATTAGGCACTCTGGGACCCGGATTTGGCATAGGAATCCTGGGTTTTGGAGCTATGCAGGCGCTGGGACGCAATCCTGAGGCGAGGGGACCAATCATGACAAACATGATGATTGCCATCGCCTTCACCGAGGCACTTGGTATTTATGCTCTAATCATAGCTATTATCCTCGGCATGCTATAGGTTTTTAAGTTACACGGGGAGTTAGTTATATGATGAGGTATCGTGTTGGCCTTGCCATTGCGATTGTCTGCCTGTCGCTGCTGATTACCAGTTGCGACGCTATGGAATCGCTGGGCATAAACTGGCGCGGCTTACTGGCACAATCCCTGAGCTTCGCATTATTGCTCGCTTTGCTCATTCTCGTCGCCTACAAGCCGATAACCAAGATGCTCGATGACCGTTCCAAAAGAATTAAAGATAGCATGGACCAGGCTGAGTTCATCAAGCAGCAGGTAGCAAAAACAGAGCAGATGGTGCAGGAGCAACTGGCGCAAGCCCGCAAACAGGGGCAGGACCTGATAGCACAGGCGACACAAATCGGAGAGCGTCTCAAGGACGAGGCGCGCCAGCAGGCAAGGCAAGACGCTGAAGCCATAGTGGCAAGAACGCGCAGCGAGATAGCTGCGGAGAGAGATGTATCTATCGCCAAACTGCGCGAAGAATTTGTTGAGATAGCAATTAAAGCCGCAGAAAAGGTAATAAACAAGGCTCTGGATAAAGAGACACACAAACAGCTTATCGAGCAGACGCTGCAAGAGAGCAACCTTAAGAAGGAGAAGTAATGGCCAGAGTGGCCTCAGCGAAACGGCACGCCCAGGCGGTTTTCCAGCTCGCTCTGGAGAGAAACGAGGTGGACAAGTGGAAATCCGACCTGAATACCACGGCATCCACACTGGGCGACCCGCAGGTTCTAGCCATTCTGGAAGACCCTAAGATACAATTACGCGAAAAACAGCAACTGGTGAATAAGCTTCTGCCCGGGTTCAGCCAGCTTGCTCTTAATTTCGCCTACCTCATGGTTGCCAAGCAAAGGATGACCATTTTGAATCAGGTCGTAGCGGAATACGAAAAGATGGCTAATTCATATCAAGGGTTGGAACACGCCAGAGTGACTACGGCGGTGCCCATCGAAAGGGAAGAGCAGGAGAAATTGTTGCAGCGGCTGGCAGCGATTACAGGCAAACGAATATTGCTTACCCCGGAAGTCAACCCATCGATTATCGGCGGATTCATCGCCAGGGTCGGGGACAAATTGATAGACGGCAGCACCAGAGCAAAGCTGGAAGCGCTAAAAAAGAGGTTAATTAGAACAGCAGTGTAGGGACAGACAGAAGGCTCTCATTTAATGAGGTAAAGAAGGAGTAGGTCAGATGGCTGGGGCTCAAGATATCGCATCGGTGATTAAGCAACAGATTGAGCAGTTCGGAACCAGAGTAACCGCAGTCGATGTCGGTACTGTGGTCGAAGTCGGCGACGGTATCGCACGCATTCACGGACTATCGGGGGCGAAGTATAACGAATTGCTTGAGTTCCCCAACGGCATTATTGGACTGGCACTCAACCTCGAAGAGGATAGCGTAGGTGCTATTATGCTCGGCGAATACTCCGCTATTAAAGAAGGCGATGAAGTTAAATGCACTGGCAGAATCGTGGAGGTGCCGGTCGGGGAAGCCCTCATCGGGAGAGTGGTAAACCCGCTGGGGCAACCTGTCGACGGCAAAGGTCCCATAAACTACAGCAAAACCCTTCCGGTGGAACGGGTAGCTCCCAATGTGGTTACCCGCATGTCGGTTAATACCCCGGTGCAAACCGGTATCAAAGCTATCGATAGCATCACACCCATCGGCAGAGGACAGCGCGAGCTTATCATCGGCGACCGCTCCACAGGTAAAACCGCCATCGCTCTGGACACCATAGTCAACCAGAAAGGCGGCGACCTCATCTGCATCTATGTTGCCATCGGGCAGAAATCATCTAAGGTAGCACAAACCGTGGCAACACTGGAGAAGCACGGAGCTATGGCTCATACTATCGTGGTTGCCGCGAATGCCTCCGACCCCGCGTCACTCCAGTACCTCGCACCCTACGCCGGATGCGCTATGGGCGAGGAATTCATGGAGCGGGGACGGGATGCGCTGGTAGTCTATGACGACCTCTCCAAGCACGCCTGGGCTTACCGACAGATTTCCCTGCTGCTGCGCCGTCCCGCCGGACGGGAGGCATATCCCGGCGATGTATTCTATCTGCATTCACGCCTTCTGGAGAGAGCCGCCAAATACGATAAGGAACATGGTGCCGGCTCGCTCACCGCGCTGCCCATCATAGAGACACAGGCAGCCGATATCTCAGCTTATATCCCGACAAATGTAATCTCCATCACCGACGGGCAGATATATCTCGAAGCAGACCTGTTCAATACAGGCATCAGACCTGCCATGAACATCGGTCTTTCAGTGTCCCGTGTCGGAGGCGCAGCACAGACCAAAGCTATGAAAAAGGTAGCAGGCAGATTGCGCATCGACCTGGCACAATACCGTGAAATGTCGACATTCGCACAGTTCGGCACCGCAGACCTCGATAAAGCAACGCGGGCTCAGCTTGAACGCGGCCAGAGGATAACCGAGATTCTGAAGCAACCTCAGTATGTTCCCATGTCGCTGGAAAAACAGGTGATGATTCTCTACGCAGCGATAAACGGCTACCTCGATGATGTGCCTGTTTCTAAAATCAGCTCTGTGGAGGAATCTTTCCACCGCTATATGGAAACCAACCGTCCCGAGATAGGCAAAGCCATTTCTTCCGAAAAAGACATCAGCGCAAACACCGGAGAGGCGCTGAAGAAAGCTATTGCAGAGTTCAAACAGACTTTATCCTTCAATTGAGTGAATTAGAGAATGATTCCGATTCGTCTTATCCGGCGCCGTATCCGAAGCATTAAGAGCACGGCGAAAATAACCAAGGCTATGGAGATGATTGCCGCCTCCAAGATGAGACAGGCACAGCTCAGAGTGCTTGCAGCAAGGCCCTATGCAGAAAAGATGCGCGGCGTTCTGGCTAACCTTTCGGCACAGCCGAAAACACAGGACGAAATCCATCCTCTTCTTCAGCATAGAGAAGTGAAACGCGTCTCGGTGATTCACATCACCGGCGACCGCGGTTTATGCGGCGGATTGAATGCTAATGTCAACAGGAAAACAGCCAGCTTCGCTTTGGAGCAGAAAGTCCCTGTTGCCATCACTGCCGTCGGACGCAAAGGCAGAGATTATATGGCGAGATACGGACGGGAGATACGCGCTGAGTTCACCCAAATAGGAGACAACCCTACTTTGCTGGACACCACTCCCATTTCGCGCGTGGTTATAGACGACTATACGAAAGGTCTCACCGATGAGGTCTTTCTATGCTACACTCAGTTCGTCTCTACCGTCAATCAAAGACCGGTGCTCTGGAAACTTCTGCCGATAGAACCGGCAAGCATAGAGCGCACGGAGAATGTGGAATATATATATGAACCCGCACCCGCTATAGTGCTGGAGAAGCTCCTGCCTCGATACATAGAGATGCAGGTCTATCACGCCATACTGGAATCCATAGCAAGCGAGCAATCGGCGAGAATGGTCGCCATGCGAAATGCTACCGATAACGCCAACGAGATGATCGAGGAACTCACACTGGTTTACAACAAGGCTCGACAGGAGCTTATCACCAACGAACTTCTCGACATCGCCGGCGGTATATTAACACTAAGCTAATTAATCAGGAGAAAATCATGGCTAAAGGCAAAGTAGCTCAGATAATCGGAACTGTAATCGACATCGAGTTCCCGCCGGACGAGCTGCCCGCTCTCAATAACGCCGTTGAGATTCCCCAGAACAGCAGCAAGCTCGTCCTCGAGGTACAACATCATATCGGCAATAACTGGGCACGCTGCCTCGCGCTGTCACCTACCGATGGAATAAAGCGCGGAGATGAAGCTATCGACACAGGCGCTCCTATCTCGGTTCCCGTGGGGCGAGGAACGCTGGGGCGCCTGTTTAACATAGTAGGTGAGCCGCTGGATACTCTGGGTGCTGTTAAAGCTACAGAGAAATGGCCTATCCACCGCTCCCCTCCTTCTTTCACCGAGCAGGAGACCAAGACCGAGATACTGGAGACCGGCATTAAGGTAATGGACCTTATCACGCCATTCACCAGGGGCGGAAAAATCGGAGCCTATGGCGGCGCCGGCGTAGGCAAAACGGTTATCATCCAGGAATTAATACGAAATATCGCCACAGAGCATGGAGGCTTCTCCGTATTCGCCGGCATAGGCGAAAGGTCGAGGGAGGGCAACGACCTCTGGAACGAAATGAAAGGTACCGGAGTCATAGATAAGACGGTTCTGGTCTTCGGCCAGATGAACGAGCCGCCCGGGGTGCGACTTCTCATCGGGCTGACCGGTTTGACGATGGCGGAGTATTTCCGTGATGTCGAAGGTCAGGACGTGCTGCTTTTCATAGATAATATTTATCGCTACATTCTGGCAGGCATGGAAGTCTCGGCGCTGCTGGGCAGGATGCCTTCGGCAGTGGGGTACCAGCCCACACTGAGCACGGAGATGGGCGAGCTGGAGGAGAGAATCACCTCGACAAAAAAGGGGTCTATCACCTCCTTCCAGGCAATCTACGTGCCCGCTGACGACTATACCGACCCCGGCATCGTAACCACCTTCGCCCACCTCGATGCCGTGGTTGCTCTAGAGCGCTCCATCGCAGAGCAAGGACTATATCCGGCTGTTGACCCTCTGACATCGACTTCCCGTATCCTCGACCCGCGCGTTGTCGGAGATGAGCACTACCAGGTGGCGCGAGGGGTGCAGAGAGTGCTGCAGCGTTACAAAGACCTTCAGGATATTATTGCGATACTGGGCATCGAAGAGCTCAGCGATGAGGACAAGCTGACTGTAGCCCGCGCCCGCAAGATTCAGCGCTTCCTCTCCCAGCCCATGTTCGTCGCTGAAACCTTCACCGGCATACCGGGCAAATATGTTCCGGTGAAAGAAACGGTTCGCGGCTTTAAGGAAATCCTGGAAGGGAAGCACGATACCCTGCCGGAGCAGGCGTTTCTCATGGTAGGCACAATCGAAGAGGCTGTAGAGAAGGCGAAAAAGCTATAATAGTTCTCCTAAATCTCTTTACCCCTTCTCCCTGAGGGGAGGGGGCAGGGGGTGAGGGTGCTTGGATAAAATAAAATTCGAAATTGTAACCGCCGAGCGAGTAGTGTACTCCGACGAAGTCGATATCGTCGTAGCGCCCGGTATCGAGGGCCAACTGGGCATCCTGCCGCACCATGCCTCTCTAATGACCATGCTTCAGCCCGGCGAGCTACTGGTGAGAAAAGGCAGCGAGGAGCACTCGATATTTGTCAGCGGCGGTTTTCTGGAGGTACACGGCAACAAGGTGGTCGTCCTTGCAGATACCGCCGAGAGAGCAGAAGAAATAGATATGTCCCGCGCTGAAGCCGCCAAGCGCCGTGCCGAGGAGAGAATGACACGTCCTCCTACTGAGGGCG
>Ga0194113_10003197_pt1 | contig 22067 bp, 13 predicted proteins | sample TA2MahC200mmetaG_FD_146193 | JGI IMG/M metagenome (GOLD analysis project Ga0194113, IMG submission 146193) | Freshwater microbial communities from Lake Tanganyika, Tanzania - TA2015017 Mahale Deep Cast 200m | ecosystem: Environmental > Aquatic > Freshwater > Lake | place: Tanzania: Lake... | reverse complement strand
CGCCCTGCTGCACGTCGAGGATGTAACCGGCGGTCGCGTGAAGCATGGTCATGGCCGGCCGATGAGCGCGAGGGGCGTGCCGACGGGCACCGTCTCCTCCTCGCGCACGAGGATCTTCAGCAGCGTTCCCGACTCGAAGGCCTCGATCTCCAGGATCGCCTTCTGCGTCTCCACCTCCAAGACGATCTCGCCGGCCTCGATGGGTTCGCCCTCCTGCTTGAGCCAGCGGTAGACGGTCGCTTCGTCCTCGATGTGCCCCGTCTTGGGCATCGTGAATTCAGTCGGCATCAACAGCCTCCAGCGCGCGCGGGCGCACGTCCAGGATCGCGCAGACCTCCTGCAGCTCCGCCGCCCAGTCACCGTACACGAGGTGGATGTGGTTGGACCGCACGGCCTCGATGAACTCCTCGCGGTCGCACAGCAGTCGCAGGTAGGCATGCGGGCGCTCCCAGACCGTCTCGCGGAGCTTCTCGCGCGGCATCGCGACGACTTCAGCCGGCGCGATGAGCATCTCGTATCGCCCCGCCGACCGGCTCAGCCGCGCGAGCGTCGCCCGGCCCGCCTTCGCGACATGCTGCGGGCACGTGCCGCCGGAACGCCAGCGGAACTCGTGCACGCCCTCCCGCTCCCAGCGCACGTCTTTCGGTGAGGGCGCGAAGTCCGTGGGCTGCGAGCCGCAGTTGCACGTGACCAGGATCTCCTGCGCGAGGTCGAACTCGGTGAGGTCGGTGAAGAGCACGGGGCTCCCGTAGGGGCGCGATTCATCGCGCCCGGCCGTCAGCAGTTTGAGGATCTGCATCGTCAGCGCCGCGTTGAGGTCGGCCTCGCACGCGAAGACGAAGCGCTCCTTCGGCCCGCGATGGTCCTGCGCATCGCCGAGGAGCGCGTGAGCGAGGCAGAACGTGGTGTATAGGCCCGGTAGCTCGGGCAGGCACTTCACCGCGACGAAGTCGTACTCGCGTTCCTCGATGACATCGAGCAGCGCGAGGTAGAGCTTGATCTGCCTGACGAGCACGTCCTCCGAGGCGACGATCTCGCCGAAGGTTGCGTGCAGCCAGCTCAGGCACGGGTGCGCGAGCGCGTCGTCCATCGCCTCCGCGCGCTGAATGACCTCAAGCTGTTCGAAGGCGTCGATCTCGACCCCGAACTTCGTGCGGACCTCGTTCGGATCGCAGACCGCCGTCAGCATCCCCATCGACCGCCCGCCGCCCAGCCCCAGCACCTGGCCGCGCAGGCCCGTTGCCGCACACGCCGCATCGAGAAGGCTCCGCACGCGGGCGCGCGTCTGGGCGTCGCCGAACAGCCCGTAGACCAAGTGGGCGTGCAGCCCCAGCCCATCGAGGCCGCCGCGCGCGATTGCCGCGCCGACCAGGCCACACGTGCCCGGGGTCGCATCACCCCAGACCACCACCGGCACGCCCGCCTCCAGCGCCGCCGCCGCAGCCGCGTTCGCATAGGTCCACGTGCCGACGTGGATCACCAGCGCCTTGATCCCGCGCGCCCGGAGCCTCTTCCCCGCCTCCATCATCTCGTGGTACGATCGGTGCAGCGAGCCCTCGTCCAGTACCTCGAAGCCCATCTCTACGAGCGCCGCCTTCACCGTGCCGTGCGTCGCCGCGACGCGGTCGAGAACCTCCTGCGCCCAGGTCTTGTCGGGGGACATCGTCGAGATGAGGCCAATGGTCTTGGGCACGCTTGCGCCTCCTATGCGACGACTTCCCGCACTGCGTCTACGATCCACGCTGCGCTCGGCACGACGGCCTTCTCCAGCTCCGTCGGGTACGGGATTCCCGTCCTCATGCCGCACACCCGCTTGACCGGCGCCTTGAGGCTGTCGAAGCAGTGCTCCATGATGGTCGCCATCAACTCGGCGCTGAAGCCGCCCTCGGCGGGGGCCTCCGTGACGACGACGCAGCGCCCGGTCTTTGCGACGGAGCTGCAGATCGTGTCGGTGTCGAGCGGCCAGAGCGTGCGCGGATCGACGACCTCGCAGGAGATGTCCTCGGCGGCGAGCGTCTCGGCGGCTTCGAGCGCGTGCAGGACCATCCAGGAGGTCGCGATGATCGTCACATCCGTGCCCTCCCGCTTCACGTCGGCGACGCCGAGGGGTAAGACGTACTCCTCTTCGGGCACCTCGCCCTTCGTGAAGTAGAGCGACTTGTGCTCGATGAAGACGATGGGGTTGTCGTCGCGGACCGCGGACTTGAGCAGCCCCTTCACGTCGTAGGGCGTCGAGGGCATCACGGTCACGAGCCCCGGCACGTTGACGAACCAGTTCTCCAGGCTCTGGCTGTGTTGCGAGGAGTTCCTCATGCCGACGCCGCCCTGTGTGCGGAACACGACCGGCACGCGCACCTGCCCGTTCGAGAGCTGATCGTAGCGCGCGGCGTGGTTGACCATCTGGTCCATCGCGATGGTGATGAAGTCGATGTACATGATCTCGACGATGGGCCGCATCCCCATGGCCGCGCTGCCGACCGCGCAGCCTGCGATGGCGGCCTCGGAGATCGGGGCGTCCTTCACCTGCTCGGGGCCGAACTCCTCAAGGAGCCCCTTCGACGCGCCGAAGAGATTCCCCCAACGGCCCACGTCCTCGCCGATGAGGTAGACGTTCGGATCGCGCCGCATCTCCTCGCGGTAGGCCTCGTTGATCGCCTGGCAGTAGGTGATGGTTCGCATGTTTCTCCTACCCCCCTGCCCCCCTTCCTTCAGAAGGGGGGAAAGGCGAGCGCTCGCCGTGTCGCTTGTCGTTCCCCCCTTCTGAAGGAAGGGGGGCAGGGGGGTAGGACACGGTATCCACACATGCTCGGTCGCCTGCTCGACCGTCGGGAAGGGCTGCTCAAGGGCCCATGCCTGGTCGGCGGCCAGTTGCTCATCCACGCGCGCTTCGAGTGCCGCGATGTCCGGCTCCGGCACGCCTCCCTCCAGCAACCGCCGCCGTTGCTGCGCCACCGGGCAGCGCTTGCGCCACTCGGCGACTTCCTCTTTGGTGCGGTACGTGTGCTCGGGATCGCCGCCATAGTGGCCGCGGAAGCGGTAGGTCTCGAACTCGATCAGGGCCGGGCCGTCTCCTCCACGGCAGCGACCGATCTCGTAGGCGGTCGCCTCGATCACGCGCACGAGGTCCATGCCGTCGGCCTTGACGCTGTGGATGCCGTAGGCGGCGCCGCGCGCAGCGATGCTCTCTCCGGAGACGAACTCGGCAACGGGCATCGCCTCGCCGTACTGGTTGTTCTCGCAGACATAGAGCACGGGCAGCTTCCAGATGGCCGCCAGGTTCAGGCCCTCGTGGAAGGACCCCGTGTTGGAGGCGCCGTCGCCGAAGAAGCACACGCACACCTGCGCCTGCCCCGCGCGCTTCAGGGCGAGGCCGACGCCGGTCGCGATGGTGATTCCGCTGCCGACGATGGAGCCGCAGAAGAAGCGGTTCGGCGCGTCGATCCACTGCATCGGACCGCCGATCCCCTGGCTCATACCCCCGCGGCGCCCGAGCATCTCGCAGAAGACCTGGCGCGGTGTGCTCCCGCGAGCGAGGGAGTGGCCCTGCGGGCGATGGGTCGAGAGGACCACGTCGTCGGGTCGCAGGAACTCGCAGACCCCGACCGCCACGGCCTCCTCCCCGCTGTACGGGTGGAAGCCGTTCATGATGAGGTCCTTGTACTTGAGCTGCAGGCACATCTCGTCGAAGCGCCGGAGGAGGTACAGGCGCCGGTACCACTCCAGCATCCTCTCAGTCTCCATGATCGAACGCTCCTTTGCGCAGCGCCACGATGCGCACGGGGCAGGCGTCGATGCCCTCGATGGGCAGCGGCAGGATGAAGCAGAGCACGCGCTCGTCCCCGATGGCCGCGAGGTTGGTGGCCGACTCAACCATCGCGATTCCCGCCTGGAACATCTGCAGGTGGTTGGGCTGGTAGTCCGTGCCGGGCACCTCGAAGCCCGCCGCATCGGTGCCGATCACGTTGGGCTTGACGGTCTCGATGAGCCACGCCATCGCCTCGGCGCTGAGGTACGGCTGGTCGGCCCAGCGCTCCGTGCGAAAGAGGCGGTCCATGTCGGTGCGGATGAAGATGATGTCACCCTCGCGCAGGCGGCCTGCATGAGTCTGCAGCTCGGTAAGCGTGATCTCCTCGCCTGCCTCTTTGTGGGAGAAGTCGAGCACGACAGCCTCGCCGATGAGACGCTCAACCGGGTAGTCGGCCGCGTCGGCGCCCGGCTCCCAGTGGTGGTACGGGAACTCGACGTGCGTGCCCATGTGCGAGGACATCGTGATGTCGCTCAGCACGTACCAGATGTCAGGCCGGTGCACCACCTCCGGCAGCAGTTCCGTCACGTCGAAGGTGCGCGTCTCCAGCCGGAAGCTCTCCCGCCCGGGGAGCATCCGGTGGCTGAGTTCGATGATGGCTTCCCGTCTCATGCGGTCCTCCTGCCAGGAACCACGAGTAGGTCGAATTCGCCGCGGCGTCCAATCTCCCTCTCGGCCGATTGGTGTACAAGGGGTACGGGCAATGCCAACACTCAGCGGGGCATTGGGTCTCGGGGCCCTCATCCTGATCCCGAGCCAGGGAGCACAAGCCGACATGATCGGACCGGACTGCCGCGTGCAGCGCGTCGGGGGAGTGCCGACGTTCGTGATCGACGGGAAGCCGCACTCGGGGATCTGCTATTCGACCTACGATTGCCACCTGCCCCGCCTGCAGGAGCGCGCCGCGCGCTTCGCGGAGGCGGGGTGCGACATCTTCAACTTCGTGGTCGAGATCGCGGGCTACGGCTACTCGCGGCCGATGTGGGTCGGCCCGGACGAGTGGGACTTCCGCGACCTCGACGAGCGCGCCCACACCGTCCTCGAGGCGGCGCCGAAGGCCTGGCTGCTGCCGCGCATCTACATCGACGCGCCCGCGTGGTGGTGCGAAGCGAATCCCGGCGAGATGATGCTGCTCGACAACGGCTCGCCGAGCTTCGGCGAGAAGCTCTTCGCCCTCTCGCGGGAGGGCAACTACCCGTCGCTGGCCTCGGCGAAGTGGCGCGAGGACATGGACCGCGCCCTCGTGACGGTCATCGACCACATCGAGCAGTCGCACTACGGCGCGCACGTCATCGGCTACCAGCTCTCCGGCCAGAAGACCGAGGAGTGGTACCACTGGAGCATGAACTGCGACCGCCTCGGCGACTACAGCGCGCCCATGCGGGAAAAGAGGGACACCATACCAATTCGAGACGTCATGAATTGGTATGGTGTCCCTCTTTTCCCGCCTCTTCCCACCCGAGAGCAGCGCTACGGCGACCGCACGAAGCCGTTCCGCGACCCCCAGACCGAAGCGAACGTGATCGCGTTCCATCGCTTCTGGTCGGAGATCATGGCGGACACCATCGAGCACTTCGCGCGCACCGTGAAGGAGCGAACGCACGGGCGCAAGCTCGTCGGCGCGTTCTACGCGTACACGTTCGAGTTCACCGACCTCGCTGAGGACGCGGGGCACCTTGCGTGCTGGAAGCTGGAGCGCAGCCCGTACATCGACTTCATCATGGCGCCGTCGAGCTACTACAACCGCAACCTGCCGGGCAAGCCCTACTTCCGCGCGCCCGTCGCCTCGCTGCAGTTGCATGGCAAGGTCTTCTGGAACGACTTCGACCAGGTCAGCTACAAGTACTACGACAAGCTGAAGGAGAACCCGAACCTGAAGACGTGGGAGTACCAGATGGGCCTGACGCAGACGCCGGAGGAGTTCGTCTGGATGTGCCGACGCGAGGTCGGAATGGAACTCGCGCAGGGCGTGCAGCTCGCGCACTTCGACATCCACGGCGGGTACTACGATGACCCGACCATCATGGAGGGCGTGAAGCAGCTCATCGACCTCCGCAACGAGGCGCTGAAGCTGCCCGAGCGCGGTTCCAACGCGCAGATTCTCGCGTTGGCCGACGAGGACTCCGAGCACTACTACAGCTTCCGCAGTCCCGTCCTGACACGCCTGCTCAGCCACCAGCTTGCCGAGTTGGTCTTCGTCGCGCCGTACGATACGGCGCTGCTGTCCGACCTCTCAGGACTCGACGCGAGTCGCTACCGGCTCGTGCTGATGCTGGACGCGGCGAAGCTGGACGAGACGCAGCGCAAGCTGATCCGGCGGAAGCTGTGCGCCGACGGGCGGACCGTCGTGTGGCTGAACGCGCCGGGCTACTTCGCGGGGAGCGGTCCCGGAGACGTCCGCAACATCGAGCGCCTGACGGGGATCGCGGTGCAGGAGGGCGCGTGGTTGACGGATGCGGAACCGGTGGTCCGTAAGCTAGATAGCTGGACCTCGGTCTACTCGCCCGGCCCGGTTGCGGCGCGTGACCTCCGGCGACTCGCACGCGAGGCCGGCGTGCACCTCTACACGAACGACCCGGACGTCGCCGTCTTCGCGAACCGGCACTACCTGACCGTGTGCGCGGACCGCAACGGCGGCACGACGACGATCTCACTTTCGCGGAAGTCAACCGTCACGGACACGGCGACACAGCAGACGGTCTACCGAGACGTAGACCGCTTCGACCTCGACCTCCGGCCTAAGGAAGTGCGGATCCTACGGTTGCGGTAGGCCGACCCCCTACGCGAGCCTCTGCCACGCCCTCCTCAGGGCCTCCGCCTGCTGCGCGGCGCTGTCGTAGGGCTGCAAGGGATAGCCGAGCATGACCTTCGGGAAGAGGGCCTCGGCTTGGGGGCAGAGGCCGTCGGGGTACTGGTTGCCCGTGCCCTCGTAGAGCGGGCAGTCCAGCGGGCAGCCGCGCCCGAAGCCCAGGCGCTCCGCGATCAGCGGGTGCTTGTAGGCGGGCATGTTGGTGTAGCCCAGGTTGATGCCACAGCCCTCCTCCTGCAGGGCCTTGGCGAACTCCTCGCGCGGGATGCCATGCTCCGCGCCCTGGAACGTGCCACCCCAGAGATGGAACGTGTGGTCGGCGCCCTCGGGGCCGCGCTGGAGGGCGATCCACGGGCAGTCGGCGACCGCGTCGTCCCAGAGCTTCGCGTTCTCCTTCAGGCTACGGATGTAGGCCGGCAAGACCTCCAACTGCGCCAGGCCGATGGCCGCGATGGGCTCGGTAATGCGGTAGTTGTAGTGGAGGCCGTGCGCGACGGCCATGAAGGTCGGCGCGCCGGCGTGCAGGTCCAGCGTCTTCGCCAAGTCCTCGTCGTTCGTGATCGCCATTCCCCCATCGCCCAGGCCCATCTGCTTGCTCGCCTGGAAGCTGAACGAGCCGATGTCGCCCCACGCGCCGCAGAAGCGCCCCTTGTAGTCGGTCAGGCAGGCGTGGGCGCAGTCCTCGATGACAACCAGCCCGTGCTTGTGCGCGACCTCCACGATGCGGTCCATCTCGGCGGCCAGCCCGCAGACATGGGTCACGATGAGCGCCTTCGTGCGGTCGGTGATCTTCGCCTCGATGAGGTCGGGGTCGAGGTTCCAGGTCACCGGGTTGATGTCCACGAAGACGGGCACCGCGTTGTTGTACATCACCGCGACGGCGCCGAAGACGCAGACGGGGTCACAGAGCACCTCGTCCCCCGCACCTGCACCTGAGGCGATCACGGAAGCGTGGAGGACCGACATCGCGGAGTTCATCGCGACCCCGAACTTCGCGCCATGGGCCTGCGCGAACGCCTCCTCGAAGCGCGGTGTGACCTGCCCGCCGCCCAACCCCGAGAGTTGGCCTGAATCGAGAACCTGCTTCACGAGTTCGAGATCGCGTGCTCCGAACTTGCGGGTCGGCATGAGGGACCTCCTTGGGTGCCTGTCGGCCTTGCGTCATTTCGTCTGGGTGACGCTCAAGGCCTGCTCGGGGGCGAGCGAGAAGAAGCCGCCCAGCTCGTCGCCCTGCTGGATGTACACGTCGTCGATCACACCGATTGGGGCTTTCTCGATGATGAGCTTCCAGAAGCCCGCCTCGCCCGCCTGAACTGCCACCCCCTGACGGTCCACGGACTTCGCGCTGCAGTCGAAGCTTGCGGCTTCCCGCCCGGTCGGCGTGATGAGGCGACCGAGGGCCGTCTCGCCGGGCGGGTCGGCTTCCATCTGCAGATGGAAGGCCGCGACGCCTGCCGGAACCTCGAAGTACACGGGTGTGACTCGGTTGAGCAGATGGAGGCCCTGGTCGGAGAGCCTGCCGCTGACCGCCCAGTGCGCGTTCGTGATCTCCACCTGGAAACTGGCCGAACCCCCGGCGATCACCATGCAGAACGGCGCCGCGCCCTCGGTCGGCAGGGCGACGGGCGCGTCGGGGCTGACGACGCCGGCACCCAGGTCCTTGCCCTGCGCATCGAGGAGCGCATACGTCACGAGCTTGCCGCGAGTGGTCAGGTTGCTGAACCGGACCTCGCTCTGGTCGTCCCCCGTGGGGGCGATGACGAGATGCTGGTCGCCGCGCAGGAGGCAAGGCTGGACGTCCTCGGCATTGGGAGCAGCCTCTGCGGGGCGAGCGACGAGCTTGCCAGGCGTGAAGGGCGGCCTTGACGAGGGCGCCACAGGGGTGAGCGCCAGAGACTGCCGGTTCTCGCTGAGGAACGCGAAGAAGGCCTGGTCGGTGAGGTAGAACGCGGACGCCGTGGGGTTCTCCAGCAGGTTCTGCTGGCGCAGGTTCCAGTGCAAGACCTTCAGGTTGTCGCCGAGCATCGCCAGCCGCGCCTTCGCGTCCGGGTCCTGCACCTTGGCTTCGGCAGCGAGGTAGAGCTGTTCCAGTTGCGGGAAGTTGCGCGCGTAGACGTCCTTCAGCCGGCCGGCGGACAGCACGTACGTCTCGGTTGGCTGCTCGACGAAGTACCTCTCGGTCTCGGCGTCCAGCAACCGGAAGAACCCCTTCATCTCCGGCGCACCGGCCTCGTACGCCTTCTCGAAGAACTCATCCAACAGCGCCTCCGCATCGGCGTCCGGGTCCCAGGCGAGCTTCGCCAGCAGGTAGTTCATCGGCGCCGAGTGGCCCCACGCCGGGTTGCCGTACACGTAGACCCCCTTCATCTTCGACTGCTTGAGGCGTGGGTAGAGGAACTCCAGGATCTTCAGGCCGGGCGGGTTGGGCGCGCCGAGGTCGTTGTGCACGCAGTTCGGCAGGTCGTAGTAGGCGATGTTCTGCGTCACCTGCGTCCACTGCGCTGCCAGGTCCTCCCACTGCCTTTGCAGCTCGGGACGGTAGAGCGTGAACCCATAGTCGAAGCTCGGCGCCCAGACGAGGAAGACGTTCGGTTCGAGCTTGATCGGCTTCTGCGGCGGAAAGACGTAGTCAGCGTAGACGTAGCCCGCGAGCAGCTTGTCGGGGTGCTGCGCAGCCACGAGCTTCGCGACGGCGTTGTAGAAGGTCAGCACCGCCGGCGTGATCGACAAATGGCCGTTCGGATCGGTCTCATAGAGCGCCCGGCACTGGGTGCACTCACACCAGCCGGCGCTGTCGGCCGGCGAAAGCGAGTAGCACGAGGCGGCGGGGTTCGCGTCGAAGTAGCGGATGGCCACGTCGGCGAAGGCGCGAATGAGGCCGGCGTTGGTGATGCAGAGCTTGTAGCGCCCGGTCGGCGGCACGCGGACGCCGCCGCGCTCGGCGAACCAGTCGGGGTGCGCATCGAACTCGCCCGCGGGGATCGCGGTCCAGTTGTGAGAGTGCTGTAGGTAGAGGCTCCAGCCGAGCTTCTGTCGCGCCCACCACTGTCTCACCTCCGGGCGCGACTCCTGTGTGTATGGCACCCGGCGGTTCAGGAAGATGGGCGCATCGGCGAGATCGGCGTCAGGAACCGTGAGATCGGCGCTGCGGGGCACATAGTCCCCGTGCTCGCCCGGCATCAGCCAGCGTACGCCGACGAACCGCTCGAGGAACGCGGACACGCCGTTGCGCGTGCCGGCACTCGTCCCGCCGCCGGGGGTCACAACGCCGTTCGCCGTGTCCGGCCCGAGGATGTAGAGGTTCGCCCCCCGAGCCGCAATCCGATACCCCTCAGGCGGAATGCCCTCCACCGACAGGTCCGCCTTGGCCGCCGCATCGTTGACGCCGAGGCAGATCATCGGCTCACGAGGGTCGGTGACGATCTCGGGCTTCGCGCCGGTGGAGGCGGCGATGTACTGCTGCAGGTCGGCGGCCGCCGCCGCGACGGACGAAGGCGCGCCGGGAGCATGATAGATGACGTAGCTCGTCTGTCCGCCGCGGACGATCTCCAGCGGCGCCGCGCCCGTCACCCCACCCAAGAGCCACCAGAACGCCAGCGGTCCGAGCACCCGGTTCATTGCGTCTTCCCTCCTTGCAGCAGTCGCCCCAACACGTCATCCGCGAGCGCCACGTCACCGGGCCTCGACAGCACCTCGCCAACCGCCGCCTCCAGCGCTGCCGGGTCGGTTCCGCGAGCGCGCAGGGCCTGCAGGCATCGGTAGTCCTCCAGACCCTTCTTCCACGCCTCCCAGCGACGACTCGTGACCGGCCGGGGATCGGGCAGCAGCGGATCGTACACCATCCCGACGTCGTCGCCCGAGTACTTCCAGTAGGTGCACCCCTGCAGGCCGTACTCCCACACGGTCCAGAACCTCAGCCGGTAGTTCCCGTACGCGCTGCGCAGCCGCTGGTCCATGCCCTCGTCGTAGGCCCAGATCGGTTTGCCCGTGGAGCGCATGAACTCGAGGCGTCCGTCGGCCGCCTGACTGCTCAGACCCCCGAAGTGCGGGCACCAGATGTCGATGTAGGGCGCCGCGGCCTTGTACTCCTCCAGCGTCGCGGTGCGGTCGCTGAAGATGCGCAGCTTCGGGTCAAGATCGCGGATGATCTTGCCGGCGCGGATGAAGTCCGGACCGATGTTCTCGTCATACGTGTACTCGGCGAAGTGGTCGTAGTCCAGCCCGGTCGCCAGCAGGTGATCCCGGATCGCCGTGACGAGCGTGCGGAAGGCCTTCTCCCAGGCTGGGCTGAACGGCTCGAGCGGCTTCGCCCCCGCCGACGCGCGCGAGGTCAGGCCGGCGAACTGCGGTGCGTGGAGGTACCATTCGAGGAGAAGCAGCCCGTCGGCCCGCTTCACGTAGCCGGCCACGCGGTCGAGGCGGGTGAAGTCCAGCTCCCCCACCAGGTTCCCCTGCTCGTCGAAGCGGAAGCCGATGTGGTGCTGAACGATGGCCTTGAAGACGTTCGTGCCGCCCGCAAGCTGGGCTTCCCACCACTCGTGCGGCGAATCGGAGTAGCCCCACCAGTTGAAGATGCTAAGGCCGGAGGTCTCAGGCAGCGAGGGTTCGGCCACCGTGATCTTGATCGAGATCGAGCGCCTGTCGTCCTCGTAGGCGAACTGCGAGGAGGCGCTGAGGGCGCCCTCATACACGCCCGGACGCACGCCCCTCGCGCTCAGGATCGCCCAAAGGTAGGCCGTCTCCGCGGGCGGCACCGTCAGCGCGCCGAGAGTGTTGAGTGGCGTCAGCGGATCGGCGGCGACCTGTCCGCCGCGAGTCCGGCAGTACTGAAGCTCGTACAGCCGGCAAGCTGCGGCGGGTATCGTGTTGCCGTCCGCGTCCCGCAGCTCGCTCATCGAGAGCAACAGGTGGGTGGAGAGCTGCGAGCCGGGAAGGGTGTGGAAGCCTGCCGCCAGGATGGCCGTCCCGCCGACCGGCACGGTCGCCGTCATCGCCGCCGGGAGCTGATCAGGCGGCCGGTCAAGGGGACTCACGTCTGCGTAGGGGTTCGTCGGCCACGCGATCCACGAGGAGATGACAGGCCGGGCGCTGGCGAGGCCCTCTGCTTGCGCGGGGTCGAAGGCCGCGTCATCGGTGAGCAGCAGCGCGTCCAAGTGGGCCCATTCCCAAGCGCAGCCCACCTGCACCTCGTGACGCCCCTGCTCAAGCTCCAGAGGGCCGGCGGAGGCCCACACGAAGTTGTGGCCGTCGCTCTCGTACACCAGCGTGTCGAGCCGCGGCGAGAGCGCCGCCTCGCGACCATCCACCGCAGCCGAGTAGCGGACTTGGGGGCTCCAGGCGAACGTGCGGTCCTCCTCCCAACCCGAGCGTGCGCGAACCCAAAGCCAGTAAGACCCCTTCGGCAGATCGACCCGCCACGCCAGGCGACTCCCGCGCAGGTAGACTGACCGTCCGCCCAGCGCCCGGCTGAGGTTCGTCGCGTAGGCCGTGCTGGCCCCGCCCAGGAGCAGCAGGTGCTCGGCCTCGGTGAAGTAGACGGCGGCGCACGCAGCGGGCCGCAGGGCGAGGAGAGATGTCACGACCAAGAGCGGGACAACGATGCGGCGGAGCCGACGGCCCCGCATGGGGCTCACCTCCGAGGAGTCGCGCCGGACAGGGCAACACCGCTGCCCTGTGCGGTAGCCTCAATCTGCCTCGCTGCTCTGGCTTCGGGGGATCCGGACGTGGAACGTGCTCCCTTCCCCGACCTTGCTGTCGAGCCAGATTCGGCCGCCATGGGCCTGGGCCACCATCTGGCAGAAGGTCAAGCCCAGCCCGGTGGAGTGCTTGTGCCCCTCCTGGCGCGACTGGGCCTGACCGAACTTCTCGAAGACGCGCTTCTGGTCCTCCGGGGGAATGCCGGGACCGTTGTCGGCAACGGACAACGTGAGGCCTGACTCATCGGTGCGCGCCGACAGCCTGATTCGGCCGCCGCTGCGGGCGAACTTGATCGCGTTGCCCAGCAGGTTCACGACGACCCGCCGCAGGAGATCGGGATCGGCCTGAACCGTGCCCTCCGTCCCAATGTCCGTCTGCAGCTCGTGGCCGTACTCCGCCAGCAGGCCTTGCACCTGCGCGACGGCCTCCCGCGCCACCTCGGCGAAGTCCACCTCCGCGAGGTTTGGTTGCATGGCGCCGCTCTCCATCTTGTTGATGTCGAGCAGCGTGTTCACCATCTCCAGCAGCTCCTGCGCTGCCGTCAGCGCCATGGGCAGCATCTCTACGGCGATCTCGCGGTCATACTCCGACTGCTCGACCGTCTCCAGCCCGCCGATGATGCTCGTCAGCGGCGTGCGCAGGTCGTGGACGATCATGTGGATGAGCGAGTCGCGCAGGGCCTCAAGTTCCATCACCCGCTGGGCGCGCAGCGTGTCGTACGCCGCCGTGGCCAGGAGGTTCGCGAGAGTGCGGATCAGTTCAGCGACCCGAACAATGCGCCCCTCGGGCATGACCGAGGCATGCCGCGCGACTTGCTCACCGAGGTCAGGAGCCATGCCGCTCTCAACAGCCAGGCGGCGGAAGCGCTCCGGATCCGGCTCGGCGATGAGGGTTCGCCCGAACACGACATTGCCGATCGTCTCGCCCTCCACCACGATCGGGGCCGCCGTGTCGCGGAAGCCCCCGCGGCAGCGGTGCGGAATCGGCTCCGTGGTCGAGTGCTGCTTGCGGATCGGCTCCTCGATCTCCGGCTCCTCGACATCCCACCGGCTCCGGCGCAAGCAGACGGTGCCCTCTCCGCGCACCAGCGAGCCACAGAACGCCAGCGGCCGATCGACCGCAGTGATCGGATGGCCATCGGGATCCGTGAACACCATCTGCACCCCGGTCACGGCCTCAAACTGCGTGCGCAACTGCTCGAGTCTCTCAACCGGCACCAACTCACGCAGACTCAGTTCCATGGCTGGCTCCACCCGGGGTTCTGGCGCATGCACTCCTCCGTCCAACATTCCCCGCCGCCCCTCCGGCTCCCACCGAACTCCCCAGAGGCAGTGGGGCGGGCATTCCTGCCCGCCGGGGGCCATGGCGGGCAGGAATGCCCGCCCCACTGCTCCTCCAGCTATCAGGGCCCCAGCAGCAGGCGCAGCTTGCGTCGCAGGTCTCCGGGCGCCGCGCGGCTAATGGGCGCGGCGGCCCGCCCTCAACCGACACGCGGGGAGGATCGGATACCGCATGAGCATTCTCGCTGTAGCCGCCGTCGGCCTTGCCGTGGGGCCCTCCCACGGCGAAGCCGGCATGACGCTGTACGTCTCGAAGTTGGGGGACGACTCTGATGGCTCCTCGTGGGCCAAGGCCTTCCGCACGATCCAGGCCGCGCTGAGCGCGATCCCCGATGGCGGGGGGCATCGGATCATCGTGCGACCTGACACCTACATGGAGGCCAACCTGTTCCCCGCAAACCGCGGCGCCGAGGGCCGTTACAACGAGCTGGTCGGGGACACCGACGGGAGCCTCGGCTCGGGACGCAAGGGCTGGGTGGTGCTCGACTCGAGCGATCCGGAGCAGCGCGGCTTCAAGAGCTACGACTGGTGGGGTCCGATCAGGGCCTACAGCCACGCGTGGTCGCCGGAGCACACGGAGCCGACCTTCTCCGCCATCGGTTGGGACCGGTGGAGGCTGCGCAGTCTGTACGTGACGGGCGGCGACGGTGGCCTGTTCTTCGACTGCACCGATCACGTGGAGCCCTTCACGGTGGTCGTCGAGGACTGCGTCAGCCTCGGGCGTGCGTTCGGCGGCGGGGTGGCGAGCTGCCTCTCACGGGCCGAGGAGCCGATCACCTTCCGGCGCTGCCGCCTCTGGGCGCTCGACTGGTGGGGCGACACCGCGGCGGCCTACGTGCGCGTCGAGAACCAGGCGATGCCCGAGAGGCCCGACGCCGTCTTCGAGGACTGCACCCTCGTCAGCCCGCAGTGCGCGCTGAAGGTGAGCAACTACGGCTTCCACACCTCCACCCGCGTGCGGCTCAACCGCTGCCGACTCGTGGTGCTCAACTTCAGCCAGCCGCCGGGCACGCCCTCAGACGGCATCATCGTCTCCATGCAGGAGGGCAAGCTCCTCTTCGCCGAGCTGGAGGACTGCACGCTGATGGGCTACAAGGTGTTCGGTGTGAAGGTCCAGCCGGACACCGTCGGCGACATCCAGTACTCGACCAAGGGCGACGTGAAGGCGTACGTGCAGTTCCAGCAGGACCTGCCGAAGGGCTTCCATCGACTGGCGGCGTGGCCTGTCGATGTCTTCGAGCAGATCGTGCCGCCCTCGCCCAAGCCCGACCCGGTGCTGACGAGCGAGGAAGTCGTACGCAAGGACATGTGTGAGCTGTCACCCTTCATCTGGCAGGGGCGGCTGTGTCACATGGAGTGCGTGCGGCCGGCCACCGGCGGGCGCTCGGAGGACTACTACCTGCGGCTCGCCGACGCCGAGACCAACGCGGAGCTGGGGCGCCTCGCGCAAGGGTACGGGCTGGCCTCGATCCTGGTTCACGACGGGATGGCCTACGTGTTCGCCTCGCGCTGGGAGGAGGGTGGCTGGCGGGACGTCACGGCCTTCCGCTCGCGAGACCTGAAGCAGTGGGAGTCGAAGCTCGTCATCCAGGGCGAGAACGAGGGCGTCTTCAACACCTCCGTCTGCCAGGGCCGGCGCGGCTTCGTGATGGCCTATGAGTCCGACGACCCCACCTACCCGGCGTTCACGGTGAAGTTCGCGCGCTCCGCCGACCTGTGGACTTGGACCAAGCTCCCGCAGGCCGTCTTCGGCACGGACCGCTACACGGCGTGTCCCTGCCTACGCTACGTGAACGGCTGGTACTACATGCTCTACCTGGAGCGCCGCACACCGCGCTGGTTCTTCGAGACGTACGTGGCGCGGTCGAGAGACCTGCTGCATTGGGAGCAGAGCCCGGCGAACCCGGTGCTGACGCCCGACGACCTCGACGAGGGCATCAACGCCTCCGACCCGGAGATCGTGGAGGTGGACGGGAAGACGTGGGTCTACTACGCCGTGGGCGACCAGCTTACCTGGATGAACCTCAAGCGCGCGCAGTACCCGGGGCCGCTGCGCCGGTTCTTCGAGTCGTGGTTCACGCTGCCCGGGGTACCGGACTGTGGCACACTGGCCAAGGAGACACTGCATGGATGACCTGATTCGACGCGCCGCCGAGGTGACGCCCTCGGGGCGGCAGATCGCGTGGCAGGAGCTGGAGTTCACCGCCTTCGTGCACTTCGGCGTGAACACGTTCACCGACCGCGAGTGGGGCGAGGGAACCGAGGACCCGGCGGTCTTCAACCCGACGGAACTCGACGCGCGGCAGTGGGTGAGCGCTTTCAAGGACGCGGGCATGAAGGGCGTGATCCTCACCGCCAAGCACCACGATGGCTTCTGCCTCTGGCCGAGCCGCTTCACCGAACACTCCGTGAAGAGCAGCCCGTGGCGCGCCGGGAAGGGCGACGTGGTCCGCGAACTCGCGGAGGCCTGTCACGACGCCGGGCTGAAGCTCGGCCTGTACTTGTCACCCTGGGACCGGCATGAGCCGACCTACGGCGACTCGCCGGCGTACAACGAGCACTTCCGCAACCAGCTTCGCGAGCTGCTCACGGGGTATGGCAAGCTCTACTGCCTGTGGTTCGACGGCGCCTGCGGCGAGGGGCCGAACGGCAAGCGCCAGGAGTATGATTGGGAGAGCTACTACGAACTCATCCGCGAGCTGCAACCCCAGGCCTGCATCTCGATCTGCGGGCCGGATGTGCGCTGGTGCGGGAATGAGGCCGGGCACTGCCGGGAGTCCGAATGGAGCGTCGTCCCCGGTCGGCAGATCAACGCGCAGGACCAGGACCTGGGCAGCCGCGAGCGGATCGCCGGGGCGGCGGAGTTGGTCTGGTATCCGTCGGAGGTCGATGTCTCGATACGCCCCGGGTGGTTCTACCACGCGTCCGAGGATGGGCAGGTGAAGACGCTGGAGCACCTGCTGGACATCTACTACGGCGCCGTCGGCGGCAATGCGGTCCTGCTGCTCAACGTGCCTCCGGACCGCCGAGGCCTCGTGCACGAGGTCGATACCGCGAGGCTGAAGGAACTGGGGGACACGCTGCGCCGGACCTGGGCGCACGATGTCACGAAGGGGGCGAAGGCCACTGCGTCCGAGGTGCGCGACAAGAGCGACCGGTTCGCTCCGCACAATGTGCTGGACGGGAACCCCCGCACCTACTGGTCCCCGAACGAGGGCGTCGAGCAGGCCTGGCTGGGACTGGACCTCGGCCGGCCCCGCACCTTTGACCGCGCGTGCCTCCAGGAGTGCATCCGTGTGGGGCAGCGGGTCGAGCGCTTCACGCTCGAGGTGTGGAGCGAGGGCCGGTGGACCGAAGTCGCGAGGGCCACGACCATTGGCTACAAGCGCCTACTCCGCTTCCCGCCGGTCACGGCGCAGAGCGTGCGGGTGAACATCCTGGGATCGCGCTGGTGCCCAACGCTCGCGAAGGTCGGCTTGTACGAGCGTAGATGGGCATGAGAGACTGAGAGGGTGTATGGGAAGCACGGCACTGGGCGTGATGAATCACGCCCCTACACGCGGGCACGATGAATCGTGCCCCCACATGACAGCCATTCATGGTCGTTTGTGATGTAGGGGCGCGATTCATCGCGCCCAATCGTGTAGGGGCGCCATTCATGGCGCCCGGCCACCTTCCTGATACACGCTCTGAGAGGAGAGTCTTCGATGCCAGGGATGCTCGGAACGTTGTTGGTTGCAGGGGCACTGCTGCTCGCTGTTACCGCAGAGAGCCAGGTCCCTCCCCCGAACTACGATGAGGCCAAGGTGCCGCAGTACACGCTGCCCGACCCGCTGCTATGCGAGGACGGGACGCGGGTGACGGATGCGCAGACGTGGCGCGAGAAGCGGCGGCCGGAGTTGCTCGACCTGTTCCGGCACCACATGTACGGCAAGGCGCCGGGGCGACCGGAGAAGATGCGCTTCGAGCTGATCGAAAGCGACACGGCGGCCCTCGGCGGGCTGGCGACGCGCAAGCAGATCGCCATCTGCCCGACCGGCAGCCGGGCCGACATCCACTTCGATCTGCTCATCTACCTGCCGAACGACTGCGCCAGACCGTCGCCCATCTTCTTGGGCCTGAACTTCAACGGCAACCAGGCCATCCACACCGATCCGGGCATCCGGCTCGCCGAATCCTGGATGCGGGACAACCCGGACGGCGGGGTGGTGGACCATCGGGCCACCGAGAAGGCGCGCGGGACGGAGGCCTCCCGCTGGGCGGTCGAGATGATCCTGAAGCGTGGCTACGGGGTCGCGACGATGTACTACGGCGACATTGATCCCGACTTCGACGATGGGTTCCAGAACGGCATCCACCCCTTCTACTACCGGCCCGGCCAGACGCAGCCCGCGCCGGATGAGTGGGGCTCCATCGCGGCGTGGGCCTGGGGCTTGGGCCGCGCGCTGGACTACTGCGAGACCGACGGCGACATCGACGCGAAGCGGGTCGCGGTGCTGGGGCACTCGCGCCTCGGGAAGACGGCCCTGTGGGCGGGTGCGGAGGACGAGCGCTTCGCCATGGTCATCAGCAACGACTCCGGCTGCGGCGGCGCCGCGTTGTCCCGCCGGTGCTTCGGGGAGACCGTCCTGCGCATCAACACCTCCTTCCCCCACTGGTTCTGCGACAACTTCCTGCAGCACAACGGCAAAGAGGACGAGCTGCCCATCGACCAGCACGAACTGATCGCGCTCAGCGCGCCGCGACCCGTCTACGTCGCCAGCGCCGAGAAGGACCTGTGGGCCGATCCGCGCGGCGAGTTCCTCTCCGCCAAGGGCGCCGATCCGGTGTACCGGCTGCTGGGCACGGGGGGCTTGCCGACGGATGAGATGCCTGGGCTGAACCACCCGGTTCAGGGCACGATCGGGTATCACATCCGCACCGGCGAGCACGACGTGACCGACTACGACTGGGCCTGCTACCTGGACTTCGCGGACAAGCACCTCAAGCGCGCTTGACAGGAGAACGCGATGCGCTACCTGATCCTCGCAGTGGTCTCGGCCGCATCGGCTCACGGGCAAGGCCTCCAGGCCGAGGGGAAGGCCTTCGTCTGGCGCAACGGCGCGGAGTACATCCGCTACGAAGGCGGCCGGTGGACCGCTGGGATGGACGGCACCGGCGCGATGAGCTGGAACCTCGCGCTCTGGCACGATGACTGGGTCTACGAGACTGAGCCCGGGGGCGCCGTGGACAGCGGCCCGGCCCTCGCTGCCGACGGGAGCCTCGAGGTCTTGGGGGCCTTCAGCGCTCGCGAGGGCTCGCCGCCCCTGCGCTACACGTTGCGGGCATCCCCGTCGGCTGAGGGCGTCCGGGTGCGCTATGAGCTGCAGAAGACCGCCGCCGTGAGGCTTCCGAGCGGCGTCATTCTGCACATCTTCCCCAACGATGCGTTCGCCTGGACGGAGCGTGTCTGGGCCCGACCCTCCTGGCACTCAACGATCGGCAAGGGCAGCGGTGGGCCCACCGACGGCCTGCTGTTTGAGCTGCGCGGCGGCCGGAGTCTCTGCCTCGCCCCGGACGGCTTCCGCACCGCGGAGAAGGACACGTACGGGACCTCGAAGGGGTACCGCTTCCACGTGCTTCCGGATGACTTCGAGGTCGGCGAGACGGCGGTGATCGAGTACATGATCGGCTTCGCCGACATGCCCGCCGAGTTCCCCGGGGAGGTGCGGCCGATGCAGGAGAAGCTCGCGATCCGCGGCGTGCAGCCCAGCACGACGAAGCCCGGCCTCTACGAGAAGTTGGAACTCGCCGTGGACCTGGGCGCGACCTACGACAACCCCTACGACCCGGACGATGTGGCGCTCGACGCCCTCGTCACGACGCCCTCCGGCAAGACGCTTGCGGTGCCCGGCTTCTTCATGGTCGAGCAGGAGCGAAGGATCGAGGGCGGCGCGGAACTCATGCTGCCCGAGGGGAACGGCGTCTGGAAGGTGCGGTTCACGCCGATGGAGGCCGGGCGCTACTCCTGCACGCTGAAGCTGCGCGACCGCACGGGCGAGGTGACACAGGACGTGGCTTCCTTCGAGCCCCGCAGAACGGCGGCGCGAGGGTTCGTCCGGCAGAGCACGGTCGATCCGCACTACTTCGCCTTCGACAACGGCGACGGGTACCTGGCCATCGGCCACAACCTGCCGATCTACCACACGACGGGGCAGCTCGGCGACGAGGCGATGCGCAGGTTCGCTGCGGCGAAGGAGAATTACAACCGCTGGTGGATGGCCTCCTACGGCTTCGGGATCGAGTGGATGGACAAGCTCGGTTGGTATCGGCAGGACGCGGCGGCGCGGATCGACCTCGTGCTCGACGTGGCCCAGGACCTCGGGCTCTACTACATGATGTGCATGGACACCCACCAGGACTTCCGCGAGGGCGGGTGGCTGAAGAACCCGTTCAACGCGGCGAACGGCGGCCCGTGTGCGACGCCCGCCGAGTGGTTCACGAACGAGGCCGCGAAGACGTACTACAAGAAGCGCCTGCGGTACACGGTCGCCCGCTGGGGGTACAGCCCGCACGTGCTCTGCTGGGAGTTCGGCAACGAGTTCGAGGGTTGGGACCAGTCGCCCGATGAGATCAAGCTCCCCTGGCATCGCGAGATGTCCGACTACCTCGCCGGGATCGACCCGTTCCGCCACCTCATCACCACGAGTTTCTGGGGCCACACCGGCCCGCCTGCCTACTGGGAGCTGCCGAACATCGACATCGCCCAGACGCACCTGTACACGAACAACAACGAGAACGTCGCCGAGGCGGTGCGCGGGTTCAGCCTGCACCAGTGGCAGACCGTGCCGAAGCCGCACATCTTCGGCGAGTTCGGCATCCGCAGCCACTCGACGACGGAGGATAAGGACCCGGAGGGCTGGGGCATTCACAACGCGCTGTGGGCCGGGCTCTTCAGCGGTTGCGCCGGACTGCCGGCGCCCTGGTGGCACGAAAACTACATCGACCCGCTCAACCTCTACTTCCACTTCACAGCGGTCGCGAACTTCGCCGAGGGCCTGCCCTTCGGCACGGCGCGCTGGGAGCCGCTGGAGGTCGCGGACCTCTCCTACACTGACCCCAACCATGTACCTGAGACCAGAGACGCCGTCGTCGCAACGTTGTCTCGTTGGGGCAAGCCCGAGAACAGCGAGTTCACCCTCCTGCCGGACGGCACGTTCGAGGGCGACCTCAAGCCACAGGAACTGTTGCAGGGGCAGGGACACCAGGACCTGAAGAACGAGCCGACCTTCATCGTGAACTACCCGCAGGACGGGGAGTTCATCGCCCAGGTCGGCGTGGTCTCCAACTCCGGCCTCATCCGCGTGTGGATCGACGAGCAGCAGGTGCTGGAGAAGGAGTACCCCTGCGGCGAAGGCCTCGGCAAGAGCAGCGTCTGGCGCGAGCAGTGGAAGCTGTGGGAGACCACCTACGACGAGCCGCTGCGTGTGCCGGTTCCCGCGGGGCAGCACCGCATCCGCATCGAGAACTTCGGCAAGGACTGGGTGCGCGTCGGCAGCTACACCTTCACGGGGTGCAAGGTCATCGACAAGCCGAACGCCCTGGTCGCGGGGCTGAAGACCGACAAGCTGGCGATCTTGTGGCTGCAGAACCGCGACAGCTGCTGGTTCAACCACGCCGGCAACGGCAAGGTCGGCCAAGTCGATCCGTTCACGGTGTCCCTCAAGGGGCTGCCCAAGGGCCGGTACGAGCTGGAGTGGTGGGAGACGTGGAAGGGCACCGTGGCGAAGAGGACGACCGCCGCGAGCGACGGCCAGACGATGGTCTTGAAGCTGCCGGCGCTGGAGACGGACGTGGCCGTGAAGATGCGACGGCAAGGCTGAAACACGAAGACCGCGAAGAAGGCACGAAGACGACATCGCTCGGGTTTCCGGTCTGACGTCGACACCGGAAACCCGAGCAGCCTTCGCCCTTCTTCGTGGCTCTCCGTGCCTTCTTCGCGGTCTTCGTGTTTCAGGCCGTACCCACGGAGGCCGACATGACACCTACGCGACGTGAGTTCGTGCAATCGACCGCCCTGGCGCTGGCGGCCCTCGGAGCGAGGGCCGAGTCTGCGCCGGGCAAACGAACGGGAGGAACTGCCTTGAAGGGACCGCTCTTCAACCAGGACAGCACGGAGTTCTTCTACACCCACACCGCCGACCAGATGAGCACCGAGTCCATCGACGCCTGGGTGGACAGCCTCGCGGACGCGGGCGTGGGCACGCTGTTCTCGAACACGAACGCCATGCGCGCGAACTACGCGAGCAAGGTCTGGGAGACCGACTGGCACGGGTATGACCCGGCTGGCCCGGATGACCAGCCCGTGCTCCGCTACCTGCCTGCGGACGACATTCCCGGCACGCGCCGGCGGCTGGATTCGGCCAAGCGGCTCGCC
>Ga0194113_10003193_pt1 | contig 22076 bp, 22 predicted proteins | sample TA2MahC200mmetaG_FD_146193 | JGI IMG/M metagenome (GOLD analysis project Ga0194113, IMG submission 146193) | Freshwater microbial communities from Lake Tanganyika, Tanzania - TA2015017 Mahale Deep Cast 200m | ecosystem: Environmental > Aquatic > Freshwater > Lake | place: Tanzania: Lake... | reverse complement strand
TATCTTAAGTTTAACTTCAGCCATCTCACCTAATCCTTACTGTTGCTTTTCTTCCAGTCCAGCATTGAATGTTCACTCCCACCGGCAGGCTTGCCGTATGACAGCCGGCTTTTTCAATGTGCACTGCCAGACAAGTAGTCTTCCCGCCCAAACCCATAGGCCCAACTCCAAGCTGATTAATCTTTTCTTTCAATTCGCCTTCAATGCAATCCAATTCTTCATCCTTGTTTCTGCTTCCAACAGGCCTTAACACAGCCTTCTTGGCCATTATCAACGCCAAGTCAGAGCTTCCTCCAACTCCAACTCCAACTATTGTCGGCGGGCACGGGTTGCCTGAAGCTTTCGCAACCACTTCAATCACAAATTTTTTAATCCCCTTCAATCCTTCAGAAGGGTTTATCATCTTTAACGCGCTCATGTTTTCGCTCCCAGCTCCCTTAGGAAGCGCAGTAATCTCAACAAAATCCCCTTCATTCAGGAATTCAAATTCAATGTGAGGCATTCCAGCGTAAACGTTGTCTTTACAGACTTTTCTTGAAATCGGGTCCACCACATTAGGCCTTAAGGGAATCTCTTCAGTGGCTCTTGCAACGCCCTTGACAATGCCTTCCTTCAGTTCGTTCAAATCCACTTTCGCCTTGCAGCCGACTTTCACATAGAATATAGGTATTCCTGTGTCCTGGCATGCCGGAACTTCCTTTCTTCTCGCGATTTTTATGTTTTCCAAAATCGCCTTCAACTGCTCTCTGGCTGTTCCCTCCTCCTTTTTGAAAGCCTCTTCAATCGCGCTTTCAACATCCTTGGGAATCTCTACCACGGACTTTCTAAGCAGCTGCACAACGGTTTCCTCAACCTGTTTTTTAGAAATCATTTTATCTTCTATTAATACGTAATAATTAAAAGCAGAAGATTAAAATGAACACCTTTGGAACGTTGTTCAGAACGACGACTTGGGGCGAAAGCCACGGCAGCGCAGTAGGATGTGTAGTAGACGGATGCCCGTCAAACTTGAAGATTAGCATTGCTGACATTCAAAAGGAATTGGACCGGAGAAGGCCGGGGCAGAGCAAGGTGACGACATCCAGAGGTGAAGGCGACAAGGTGGAAGTTCTCTCTGGAGTGTTTGAAGGAAAAACCCTTGGAACGCCAATCTCAATGATGGTTTGGAACAGGAATGCTGATTCTTCCAAATACTCTTCAATCAAGGATTTAATCCGGCCAGGCCACGGAGACTTGACCTGGCGTTTGAAGTTCGGGAACGTTGACTGGCGCGGAGGCGGCAGAAGCAGCGCCAGAGAAACCATTGGAAGAGTGGCAGCCGGAGCGGTAGCGAAAAAACTGTTGGCCGAATTCGGCATAAAGACTGTCGGCTTCTCAAGGGAAATTGCCGGCATCTGGGTTGAAGGAGCTTTGACCAAGGACAAAATAAAGGCGATTGACACTAATCCGGTGAGGACTTTTGACTGCAAGAAAGCCAGGTTGATGGAAAAAACAATACTAGACGCTAAAGAAAAAGGCGACAGCGTTGGCGGCGTGGTTGAGTGCGTTTCCTTTGGCGTTCCTCCAGGGTTGGGAGAGCCAGTCTTCAACAAGCTTAGCTCCGACTTGGCCATGGCCTTGATGAGCATTCCCGCAGCCAAAGGGGTTGAAATTGGCGGTGGCTTCAAGCTGGCTTGCATGAAAGGCAGTATGTCAAATGATGAATTTGTTCTCGACAGGGGCAAAGTCAAAACCCTTACAAACAACTGCGGGGGAATACTGGGAGGAATATCCAACGGAATGCCGATTGTGGTTAGAGTAGCCTTCAAGCCAACCTCTTCAATAAACCGGGAACAGAAGACGGTGAACTTGAAAACTAAAAAGAACGCTACAATACAGGTTGAAGGAAGGCACGACCCGTGCGTTGTTCCAAGAGCCCTATCAATAGTAGAAGCAATGACAAACCTGGTGCTCGCAGACCACGGAATAATGTCAGGAATGATACCGAGGAAACTCTAGCGCACATAAATCTGGTATAAATACTTGAAATTCATTTTATTATAACATATGTTCAAAAAAATGAATTTGTTTTCAAGGTCTGGAACGCGGCTTTTAAGGCTCCTTGCTCGCAATCCATCAAAAAGTATGTATGAGCGGGAGATATCCAAAGAGGCTGGTGTGAGTGTCGGCTCTACCAACCAGCACCTGCGGGAGTTCGCAAAGCAGGGAATTGTGCACGTTGAACAAAAGGGGAGAATGAACTTCTATTGCATAAACCTAGACAACCCGGTGGTAAGGCAGCTGAAAATAACCTTCAACACCCTTGAGCTTGAGCCGCTCGTTGAAAGAATCAAAGACCATTCAACCAGAATAACCCTTTTCGGAAGCTGTGCAGAGGGAACCGACACCGAGGACAGCGATGTTGACCTACTAATACTTGCCAAAGAGAAAGAGAAGGTGAGAGCAGAAGTAAGCAAATTCAGCCCAAAGATTGAAAGAAAAGTATCTGCCATAATTGTCAACACTGACGAATTCATGAAACTCAAAAAAGAGGACAAACCCTTGTATGAAAGAATTTCCCGTGGAATAGACCTCTGGAACAGTTGAAATGGACTACAAGTTCAAGAAATGCATGGAAGAGCAAAAGCTCATAAAAACAAAACCAGACCAAGGCATGATTGAAAAGGAGCTCAAAGGGGCGGAATACGACCTCAAGAGAGCGGAAAACTCCCTCGCCGAACGGGACTACAAGTGGGCCATAATACAGTCCTACTACTCAATGTTCCACGCAGTAAAAGCGCTGGTGCTCAACAAGGGCTACAGAGAGAAAACCCACTACTGCCTGCTCGTAGCCTTCAAAAACCTCTACATCGACACAAACCTTATAGAATCGCAATTCCTCGAAGTCTTCGAGGAAAGCATGGATCTTCGACAGGCAGCAGACTACGGCCTCACCTACTCCAAAGAATCCGCAGAACAGGCAATACAAAACACAAAAGAATTACTCAAAAAAACAAGGGAGATACTGGGAAACATGTAACAGAAGTCTACAAATCTGTGCACGGAAGTGCTGGCAGACCATGGACTGATTTCAGGAATAATACCGAGAAGACTATAACAGAAAAATATATAATGGAGGCCTGTTGTGGATCTCCACTGCATCGTGCTTACAGCACTTCCAAATACCTTTTTATTTCCCAGTCTGTCACTGCCAGTCTGTAGTTGTCGTATTCTTGTTTTTTGGCTTCCAAGTATTTTGTGTAGGTGTGTTCTCCAAGTACTTTTTTTGCTAAATTGCTTTTTTTCAGTTCTTCCATGGCTTCTCCCAAGGAAGCTGGCAGTGTCTTGATGTACAATTCCTGCAGTTTTTTGTTGTCAAACTCGTAGACGTCTTCTTCAACAGGTTTTGCAGGCTTCAGGTTTCTTTTCACTCCGTCCAATCCTGCAGTAAGCATGGCAGCAAAGGCGAGATACGGGTTGCTGCTTCCGTCAGGGCATCTTACTTCGCATCTAACCGCTTTCTCCCTGCCCGGGCTGTATCTCGGCACTCTGACCAAGGCTGAGCGGTTTCTCTGACCCCAACAAATGTAAACCGGGGCTTCATAGCCTGGCACCAGGCGTTTGTAGGAGTTTACTGTCGGAGCCGTTATTGCCGAGATTTCTCTGACGTGTTCCAGCATTCCTGCAATGTAGCCATATGCCACATTTGAAAGGTGGTATTTGTCGTTCGGGTCGTAGAACGCGTTCTTATTGCCTTTAAACAAGCTTTGGTGGACGTGCATTCCGCTTCCGTTTATGCCGTAAATCGGTTTTGGCATGAATGTCGCGTAAAGTCCGTGGGCTGCAGCCAATTCTTTTACAGTGTGTTTTAATGTTATCGAGTTGTCTGCGCTGCTTAACGCGTCCGAGTATCTTACGTCTATTTCGTGCTGTCCTTCAGCCACCTCGTGGTGGCTCATTTCCACTGTCATGCCAAGCTGTTCCAGTGCCAGCACGATGTCTCTTCTGACGTCTGAAGCCAAGTCTCTGGCTGAATAGTCGAAATAGCCGCCGACGTCGTGAGGCACTGTGCTTATTTTTCCGTCTTCTTTTTTGAATAGGAAGAATTCTAGTTCAGGGCCGGTGTAGAATGTGAAGCCCATCTTTTCCGCTTCAGCTATCGCTCTTTTTAGTATGTGTCTCGGGTCTCCTTCGAACGGCGTTCCTTCTGGAGTCAGTACATCTGCTATGAATCTGGCTTCTGCTTTTTCCTTTGGGCGCCATGGCAGCAGCCTGTAGGTGTCCGGGTCAGGCTTTAAAATCATGTCGCTTTCATGTATTCTTGCAAAGCCTTCTATTGAGCTGCCGTCGAACCAGGTCCCGTCTGTGAGCGAGGCTTCCAAGTGTTCGACTGTTATTGTGACGCTCTTTATTCCCCCCAGTATGTCTGTGAACATCAGGTTCACGAATTTTACCCCGTCTTCTTCAGCTTTGTTCAGTACGTTGAGTATTTTGTCTTTTTCACCCATCCTTTTTTTGGCCATTTTAACCCTCCAATTTGGTATTTCAAGTAAACTACAGTATAATATATTACAGAAGTTATATAAAAATACATCGTTTTTATAAAAAATCCTCATATACTAGCAAAATAGGTATTAGAAACTACAAAAACAAGCCTAAAACAAGCCTTTTCAGCAAAAAAACAAGGCAAAAACCAACCTTTCACACAAAAAACAACAAAAAATGAAACAAAAACACCCCCAAAACAGTTAAAATTCCCTCAACTCAAGGCGAAAACAGCTTTGAAAACCCGCATGCAGTCTTCCGTATCATTAGCAGTCAGCTTGAAAACCCGGTAACCTGAAATCATCCCCTCAATGTCTTCTATCACCACATTAGTCTCTAAGACATCGGTCTTGTTTATGCCGGCATAGACTTCAACTTTGAACAGTTTTGTAATCTCGTCCAAAAGCTTCAGCTGGGGTTCCACCTCCTGTGTTGGGTCGATTAAAAACAAAATTTTGTCTGCTAGATGTTTTAATGCGGTGATTGCCTGCAGTTCAATCTTGTTTCTTTCTTCCATGGGACGCTCCAAAAGCCCGGGGCTGTCTATAATCTGGTATCTAATGTGCCTGATTGTGAGCCTGCCGACCATAATGCTTTTTGTCGTAAAGGGATAGGGCTTTACTTCAATGTTGCTTCCAGTCAGGTTTTTCACAAAAGTGCTTTTCCCAACGTTTGGAAACCCGGCGACAACCAGAGTGGGGGAATCTTCTACTGCAGGCAGGTTTTTCATAGCATTTTTCACTTCAACAAGAAAATCCAAATCCTTTTTAATTCTTTTTATTAAAGACGCAGTTCTGCCTAGAAACTCCCTGCCTGTGCTTTGGTTGCGCCTGATGGAAGCTATCTCACTCCTGCCCAAGGCGCTTATCTTTTTCAGGCACCAGTCTACAGCACCCAAACTCTTTTTGTATCTGTTCCTGTCGACTTGTATGTTCAAAAGCTCCTGCTGGAACGGGCTTAAGGAATTGAAGCTGGGGAAGTTTTTCACAACACTCTTCAAGTTGGATTCAATAAATTTTGACGCAACCTCAACCCTCCTGAAGTCGCTCTGCTTCAATCTTACATTCCTGTTTTTCCTTGTGGAGCGCGCTTTTTTGGCTTCCCGGCTTCCAATGCGAAAGGCGTTGTCAATCAATTCCTCTGCCGTCGGGATATAAGGAAGCTTAAACATATATCACTATTGGAATTAGGAGAAAATGAACAACCTTGTGTGCATCAGCGACTGCCATTTGGGCTACAGGCATCGGTTCAAGACTCAGAGGTTGCGTCATTACCTTAATGCCTTCAATGACGCTGTTGCGAAGGCTTTGAAGTGCGAGCCAGACGTCATACTGTTTGCTGGAGATTTGGTGCATCACGCGAGGCCTGACCCAGTTACAATGAGGAGGATAATAAAGACTTTGGTCCAGCTGGCTGAAAAAACGCAGGTCGTGCTGTGCATAGGCAACCACGAGATTGAAGGACATCTGTCGACGACTTACACTCCCATATACACTGACTTACATAAAAACATTCACGTGCTTACAAGCGAGAATCCAATGGTGAACATAAAGCTGATTGGTAGGGAAGTCAACTTTTATGGCTTTGAATACACTAGAAACAGCCGTATTGCGGAAAAAAAACTTTTGGAGTTGTCTAGAACGATTAAATCCGGTTTTAACATACTTTGCCTGCATCAGGCTGTTGAAAAATACTTGAGTCCACATGAGATTTCAATAAAGGCTTTGAGAGAGGTTTCAGGCAAATACAATCTAATCCTGTTGGGTCACGTGCACAAGCCCCAGCCGATTAAGGAAGTGTTTGACATAACGCCTGCATACTACGTCGGCTCTACAGAGAGAATCAGCTTCAACGAGGCTGAAAACCAGAATGGAATACTTTTGTTCAGAAACCTCGACCCAGCAAAGCCGGAGTTCATCAAGGTGAATTCAGCTTCAATGAAGGCTGTCAAAGAAAACTTGGGCAAAAAGACTCCAGAGGAGATAAACCAATGGATTGAGAAAATAATAGGCGAGAACCTGAATTTCGATTTGCTTCAGATTGACTTGAACGCTTCAATAGACGGCGACTTCTTGAACATACGCCACGACTGGGCTGAGCAATACCCTAAGTTCACCATACTGGACGTCAACATAAACCCATTGTCTGAGGAAAACGCCTTCAAGATGGAGAAAATAACAGCCAGCGAGGAAACCATCAGGGAATACTTCCAGAAGACCGGCTTGAAAAACCCAGAACTGGAGGAAACGTGCGTTGAATTATACCAGAAATACGGGAACTGATTTTTAACCAGTTACATCAATCATTACATTACTATGATACCTATTACCCGTGATTTCGACGATTTCATCGGCGGCGGCTTGCTTGATGGCGTTTTAACCCACATTTACGGCCCTCCTGGTTCAGGGAAGACCAATATCGCGTTGATTGCTGTTGCGAACGCAGTCGGCAAGGGCAAAGTTCTTTACATTGATTCTGAAGGCGGTTTCAGCGTTGAGCGTTTAAGACAGATTACTTCAGGCAAGCTTGAATCTGCAATGGAAAACCTGCTTTTGATGAAGCCGACAACCTTTTTCGAACAGCAGGCTGCTGTAAAACGGATAGAAAATGTTGTAAAGGAAGGCAATACTTCTTTGGTTGTTGTGGACAGCATTGGAAACCTTTTCAGGTTGGAGGAGGACAGGGATGTTAAGGCTTTCGGCAGGCAGCTTGCCCAGCTTCTTCGAATAGCCAGGAAATACGAGATTCCGGTGTTGTTGACTAACCAGGTTTTCACAGACATTGATTCAGGAGGAGTTGTTCCGGTCGGCGGCAGGGTGAATGAATACTGGTGCAAAATAATGGTTGAACTGGGCAAGACTGACCAGGCAAGATTTGCTTTGATTAAAAAGCATTTGTTCAAGCCCGAGGGATTGAAGTTGGAATTCAAAATCACAAACAACGGCATGGAAGTGCTGGGAGAGAAGCCCACAAGGTTTAACGTCAAATACACGCCGAAATAAGCCATTATTTCACGTATTCGACGTTTTCTAGGTCTTGGAACTCCTTGTCTCCAGTCAAAAATTTTGTTCTGTATTCTAGGGCAAGAACATATCCGATGCAGTCTGCCATTGAAAGTTTTCTGTTCTTGAGTGCGAGCTTCAGTTGGGCAGCAGTCTTTATTGTTTGTGTGGTGTATGGCACCGTGTAGCCTTCATACAGTTTTATGAACTCTTCCGCGTGTTTTTTGCTTTGCTTTAGGATTGCGTAATAGACTTCAAAGAGGTTGAGCTGGGAGGTTATTATGTCAGCTTTCAGGTATCTTCTATAGCTCTTGCTTCCGCGCAGTACTTCTATTATTGCATATGAGTCAAAAAAGTAGACTTCATTCATTGTACAACTCTCTTCTCAGGTTGTCTTTCGCTTCTTGCGCGTTTTTGATGAGTTTCCTTACCATGCCAAAGCTTTGCTTTACTTTTTTGTTGCTTGCTAGTATCAAAACCTTTACATGCTGGTTTTCCCTTATCTGCTCTCTTCTTGCGACATCCTTTGGTATGGTCACGCCGAATGAATTGCCCCACCTTCTCACTTCCACATCGATTGGCATCATGTCATATAATTATACCTTGTATAACTATAAAAGCGTGTTTAGGCTGCTTTAGTGCAGCAAAGACGTTCAAAGCCCAAGTTCTTCCAGTGTTTTTTCAATGTTTTTTGCGTTTCCGCCGCCCATCGCCAGCGTTTGCGTTCCGCTGCCGCCTCCGTCCAGTTTTTGGCATATTTTTTTGCAGACTTCTCCGGCGTTGTGGTTTGAGCTTGAGCTGACTATGATGTTTGCCTTGCTTCCTGAAGTGTTTGCAATTATCAAAAGTCTCCCAGGCTTTTGGGTTGTTTTCCTAGCTATTTCAGTTAGAGTCTTTATGTCTATGTCCTGGGTTTTGTGTTTTACAGTTTCTTGTCTTTCAAATTTTTTTTCAATTTCTTTTTCCAGTTCCATTGCTATGTTTCCACCTTGTTTTTCCAGCATCTTCTTCTGGGTTTTCCAGATTTCAAACAGTTTTTTGGAGGCGTCTTCTATATCGCTTGCTTGCTTTAATTCCAATGTGCTTTGTTTTAAGGCTTTTAGTTTTGCGTTGTTTTCGGAGTATTCTTTCATGAATTTTTCCAGGGTTTTTGGAAGCTGGTCCAATGGCGTTGATAATGCTCTGGCCGCGTTTTTCAGTTTCTCAAGATCTGGCTTGCTGTCCTCCAGCTTTACTTCTTCCAGTGCATGCAGGCATGCGTTAAACAATTCTTCCTCTCCTCCAGCTTGCTCTACAGCGGCTTTGCCTGCCTTGAATTCCAGTCTCACAACTCCATCCTGGATTCTTTTAGCGCTCACCAGCTTTATTTTTCCGGTTTCTTTGGTGTTGTTCAAGTGCGTTCCGCTGCAGGCTTCCACATCAATCCCAGCAATGTTCACTACTCTAAGTTCCACTCCCGGGACTGCTCCGCCTTGGTAAAGCCTGAAGCCGTATTTTATTTCAGCTTCATTTCTCTTCATGACTTTCTTTTCAATCTTCACTGATTTTCCGACTATTTCATTAGCTTTGCTTTCAATCTTCTTTAGTTCTTCGTCGCTGACTGCTTTGTAGTGGGTTATGTCCAGTCTAGCCGACTCAACAGTCTTGTTTGCCCCGGCCTGCCATATGTGCGGGCCAAGCACCATTCTGGCAGCCGCATTCACTATGTGCGCTGCGGTATGGTGTTGCGTAAGCTGTTTTCTATGCTTCGGATTGACAATACCTGCAACTTCCATGCCTTCCTTGAATCTCTCCGGCTTGCTTACTTTATGCAATACTATGCCTGCATGCTTTTGAACATCACTGACTTCGATGCCGTTTAACGTTCCAACGTCATGGTCTTGGCCGCCCCCCTCAGCGTAAAATAAAGTTCTGTCGAGTATCACAAAATCTTTGAACACCTTCAAAACTTTGGCATTGAATTCAGTATCATCTGCTTCATAGTAAAGAAGCCGGGTTTCTGGAATGTCTTTTGGCAGTTCAATTTTTTCTGCAACTTCCATTGTCTTTTTGCCTGTGTGCAGGTCTTCAACTAGTTTGTAGAAGTTTTCAGGCACCTCCACTTCTGGATTGACTGCCTTGACCAGTTCAGGCGATATGCCTTGGCTGTCATACAACTCAACCAATTTTTCTGCAGTGATTTTCTCCCTGTTTGAAATCATTCTCTCAACAATTTTCCTGCCTTTTTCCTTGCCTTCCTCATAGCGTCTTCTCTCTGTGTCAAGTATGTCATACAAACTGCCTTCTTCCTTCAGCTCGTTATACCAAGAGCCGAATTCCTTGATGTGCAGTTCAAACAGTTTTTCAAGCTCTATGTCAAGTTGGAATTCGTCAATCAAGTCCCAGCATCTTCTAAGAAGTGTCCTGAGGTTGTAGCCTCCGCCGACGTTTGACGGCAACGCCCCATCATGCATCGCCACCAGCAGCGTTCTCGTGTGGTCTCCCAAAGCATATAACGCCCGCATCCTGTAAGCCTGCCTTTTCAGCTCGTCCAGTGGCATGCCTATCTCCTTGCTTACTTTATCCCACACACTCCTCACATCGTCTATTTCGTCTATATTAAGCAAGCCAGCGTATCTTCCGAATTTGTTCATGAATTCTGTGTCAGGCCTGCCTGCCTGCTTGTACAAGTATTCCAAAACTTTCGGGAAGACTGTGTCATAGCTCATGGGCTTTCCCTGGGAGAACCAGCTCCACCTTTCAAGCCCGGCTCCCATGTCAATCACCTTGGTCTTCAACTCCCTGCTTGTTCCATCAGGCAATACTTCATACTGCATGTAAACCTGGTTTCCAAGCTCAAGACCGCGGGAAAAGAATTCCATTGAAGGCCCGTAATTCCCTCCTCCAGCCCAAACGTCCTCATGGTAAGTAATTTCTTCAGGTTTTATTCCAAGACCTTTAGTGAGGAATTCATGCATCTGCAAAATCCCCTCATCCTTGAAGTAAACGTGCTTTTGAGGAGTGTTGAAAGTGTGCTGCCCGACCATTATGAAGCCGCTGTAGTGGGCTCCGGTAATCCCAACATTGTCTATGTCATTAAACCTCAAGCAGAATTGGGGTTCCAAAACTGCCGGTGCGGGCGGTTCCACTTCTCCAGCTACGACATAAGGCTGGAAGTCGTTGATTCCAGCGTTGACGAAGTAAAGCTCTTCATACCACCTGCAGACTACCGGATACCTTTTTATTGGAACGTAACCCCATTTTTTGAAAGTCTTCACGTACTCACCCCAGGCTTCTTTGTATCCAAACTCTTTTCTCGCCAGTTTTTCTCCTATGAATGTGTAGCCGCCTTGGCATGAAGCTTCCCCGCAGACGTCGTTTTCAACAATAGTCCAGAATCCTCTGCCGCATTTAGAGCAGATTTTTCTGGAAAAACCCATCTGCTTGAGGCTTTCCACAGGATAATACTTCTGAAAGTTCTTCATGAACTCTCCTTTCACCCTGGCCTTAAGTCCCTTGAAATCCCAAGCCATTGTTAATGCTACTTACTACTTTATTGTCTTCCTTAAATTATCGATTGCAAAGCCTGTGATGGATATTAAGGCCGCGCCGGCCATGACATAGGAGTAGTTTCCTGAGTCAGGTAGCATTCCGCACAATAATGGTCCGAGAATTGCTGAAAGGCTGCTGGCTGAATACAGCAGTCCTGTGGAAGTGGCTTTTTCCACATTCTCATCATCCAAGGTCTTCAAGCAGCCGACGTAGAGCGCTGACCATGCTATCCCCAAGACTATCTGTATTGGAATGACTTGAAGGTAGTTTGAAGCCATGGGATAGCTGATGAACACAATCGTTGACAGGAGCAGGCCGAAGTTGATAAGAGACTGGCTTCTGTATTTTCCGACAAACCTCATTACGACGGACTGGGTTCCAGTGTTCAGGAAGTAGAGGAATCCTATCATCTGGCTTGAAGCTCCAAGATTGCTCATGTACAAAGGAAGAATCGTCCAAGCCATGTTGGCTCCAGTGTGCCTGAACAAGAAGGCAATGTAAACGTTTATGTTCTTTTTTATGAGCTCCTTTGGGAAAATCGGGACGTGAACCCTTTTTTCGATTATGTTTGGCAGCCTTAAGGCTATGATATACGCTGCCATGAAAGACAGCGAGCCCAGTATGAATATTCCCTTGTAGTATGCTATCAATCCTGCTAGCAATGTTCCCATAGCCCAGCCGAAGCTGCCGTATGAGTTGAATTTTCCTATGTCTTCTTTTCTTTCAAACACATAGGCTGTCAACGCTGCCGGAAAGGTTCCTGCCGTAAAGCCTGCGAGAACTCTTGCAATCAAAAGCGTGGCGTTGTCAAATGCCAGAGCTTGTAGTGCAAAGGAGAATACTGAAGCAAGCAGGCCAATCTTCAGGAACAGCCTCCTGCCGTAGACGTCTGAAGCCCTGCCGAAAATGTAGTAAGCGATGAAGAGAGCTATGTTGTATGCAGCCACAATAAGGCTTATGGCCGAGTGCGACGCCCCAAAATCTTTGGCCAGAGTCGGAATGAATATGCTGGACGAGGATATGGCCAAAGACGCGAAAAGTATCACCAATCCTGTTTTCATTGTCTTTAGTTATAACAGTTTAATGTAAATAATTACCATGCAGGTTTTGTTTGCAACCTCCAATAAGCACAAGGTGTTGGAGGCAAACGTGGTTGGAAAAAGGTTTGGAGTAGAGTTCAAACAGCTGAAGATGAGTTATCCTGAAGTAAGAGACAATTCTGTTTCAAAAGTTGCGTTAGAGGGCGTGAAATACGTTTATTCCAAGGTGAGGAAGCCTGTTGTTGTTGAAGACTCAGGGCTTTTCGTAAAGGCTTTGAACAACTTCCCAGGCTCGTTTTCCCGCTATGTTTTTGACTCAATAGGCATCCAAGGCATTTTGGACTTGATGTATGCCCGAAAAAACAGGCAGGCTTATTTCCTCTCAACCATTGCTTTCCATGACGGGAAGGTTTTGAAGGCGTTTGAAGGAAGGGTTGACGGCCTGATTTCAAGAAAGCCTTCAGGCTCCTCAGGCTTCGGCTTTGACCCAATTTTCATTCCAAAAGGCAGCAAAAAGACTTTTGCAGAGGATGCTGTCTTCAAAAGCAAGGTTTCTCACAGAGTGAAGTCCGTTGAAATGTTCTGCAAGTGGTTCAAATAATTCGGTCTCCAGTCTTCTGTTTTCAGTTTTCGGTCTTCTGCCTCCAGTTCTCAGTCTTCAGTCTTCGGTTCTCAGTTCTCGGAAACTGAAACTCCCGTGAAAACCGAAAACTTGGAAACTTGAAAACCGTGAAAACCGAGAACTGAAACTCCCGTGAAAACCGAAAACTAGACTTGTCTTGCGTTTATCAACGCCTGGTCTCCAATCTTGATGACGACTAAGCCCATCTTAACCTTCTGTTTGGCCGTTGCGTTCATGAACAAAAGCGCGCTGAAGTTTTTGTTGTTCTCTATTGGCACTACCATGCTTTCAACCAAAACCTCTTTTGGAAGCTGGATGCTTCCATGCTTCTGCCAGGTGATGTTGGTGACTCCAAGCTTGCTTAATGCCTCCTCTGTCTGGCCTTTGCTTGCATCCACTGGAAGCAGGAGGCTCAGCAAACCCTCCTTCAGGGTGTAGTTCAACTTCAATTCCCCCAGCCTTTGGATTACAGATTCAAGAGACGTGTTTACTGGCATCAGCACAGTCGTGTTTACTCCAGGTTGCAGTTCAACCCCCTCTAAAGCAAGGGTTGTTTCATTGACTTCCTGGCTTAGTGTGAACACAGTCGGATTGTAGTTGACGTCTTGCATCCATGGAACGCTTTTGTTCAGTTCATCCAAGTTCGGGGCCGTTAATGCAATACCGGAGGCTATAAAACCTTCTATGCTGTTCACCTCAGCGTCGACTATCGGCCCTATGGTTATTGCGCTCTTTATGAAACCAATGTAGCCGAGTTTTTTCTCCCCTGCTGTTTTTTCAAGCAAAAGTATTTTCACGACAGTGCCCCTGCTCATGTTCAAAGGACCTATCAAATACACTCTGTTCATCACCTGGTTTTCCCCGGGCGGCATTCCAATATAGCCTCTGTATATCTTATAGTCTCCAACAAGGCCGTCCAGTCTGGGGGTTAGGTTCCTCAAGGCCTTGCTGATGTCTGTTGCATAAAACCTGAAGAAAACGTATGAATTGCTCGCCTCGCCGTCTATTGAATAAAGAGTATCAGCACTTAAATTCATAACCTCTTTTACAGTGTTTTCGTCAAGCCTGGCCTTTTCGCCCAAGAGGATGATTATCTCCGGCAGTTCTTCAACTACTCCCACCAAAATGTCGTCTCCAATTTGGGCGACGTTATACTGGGATATCTTCAGGGAGGAGTCTCCTGCCTCCTTGTTTTCCTTTGTTTCCGAAATCCCCAAGCCAAAGTAAATCCCGGAAAGAACCAGTATGGCGATAATGGCGTAGGCCATCATCTTGTTTCTGTTGCCTGCTTCCTTCTTTGTGTAGGGCTTTGCTTTGCCTTTTTTCACGGTATATGTATTGGGATAACGTTTTTATTAGTCAAATCCTTTATACATATCCACCATGGATTTTGCGACAATTGAATATACTGCCAGCGTGAAGGACGGCAGGACTTTTGACACCACAGACGCAAATACGGCTCAGAAGGAGAAGATTTTTGACTCAAAGAGGATTTATCGGCCGCTGCCTGTTGTGGTGGGGGAGGGTAACGTCGTCAAAGGAGTTGATGAGGCCTTGAAGGACATGAAGGTGGGTGAGGAAAAAACCCTTGAGCTGGCTCCCGAAAAAGCCTTTGGCCAGAGGGACGCAAATCTGATAAGACTTGTGCCGATGAAAGTGTTCAAACAGCAGGGTTTGAATCCTATTCCTGGAATGCCTGTGGAGCTTGACGGCCGGATGGCCCGAATCCAGACTGTCGCAGGCGGCAGAGTTCGAGTGGACTTCAACCACGAGCTGGCTGGCAAAAATGTGGTATACAAAGTCAAGGTGGTGTCTAAAGCCGAGACAGAAAACGGCAAAGTAAAGTTTTTGGTTGAGAGAAGCTTCAACGATTCAGAAGACTTTAAAATAAATTTGAGCGGAAAGAAGTTGATTTTGGAGCTGCCTGAAAAGGCTTCCAGGGACCGCAACATAATGTTCCGCAAGGCATCGCTTTCAGCAGAGTTGTTCAAATACCTGGAGCTGAATGAGGTAGTCTATACCGAAAGCTGGAAAAACCCTAAGGCGGAAAAAAAGAGTGAGGAAAAGAAGGAAGAGAAGAAAGATTAATCTTTTTCAGACATTGCTTTTTCAACCGTTTCTATCAAGACTTTGGGCGTGAAGTCTTTCTTGTGCCAACCGCCGATTATTATTCCTTCTTGTTTTAGTCTCTCTATTTCATCAAGATATGGGCCTGGGTTGCTGGAATACAGCATTAGTATCACCGGCTTCCTGCCTGCAGCTTTTTCTTTGTTGTAGACTTCCCTCACAAACTTTGTTCCCTTCATGGCTCCGAGTAGTTCAATGTCAGAGAGTATTATGTCAGCTGGTTTTGGTGTTGCACCACCGTACATGACTTCAAGAGCGCGTTCGGCAGAGGAATACACTCCATGGTTTTCCCTCTCCTGTTCTCTCGCATCTCGTGAGGTCACATCTTCTTGCGTTTTGTAGGCTGTGAATCCGCCTTTGTCTGTCAGGACATAACCTACTTTCCCGTGTATGATGCTGTCTTCAACCAGCATGAAAGTTAGCTCCCTCAGCCTTTCTGGGACGTGGAATTCCGCATCCTCACTTAATCCCAATGCGGCCGTTAAAGGCCATTTAAGCATATCAAAATCTATTGCAAATCCCAAGACATGTCCTGGTTCACTGTAGAGACACCTTTCTTCCGGCTTGTTTGGGTCTAATGTTTCCAATACTCTATAGCCATCTGTATACAAAGGCTGGAGTTTTGGGAGTAACTCTTTTGATACATCATCGCCCATATCTGAAGCATGTTTGAGTAGCGCAAGAGATACTATACCTGCTTTTTTTGCTGATTACTCAACTTGGGTTGCCAGTTTGTCTTCGTCCATCAAAACATCAGGATACTGTTCCCTAACTTGCTGTCCTATCTCCTTGTCGTTTACGAAGTTGCTCCAAGCTTGCGCTCTCATCCACTGGACAATAGACGCAGTGAAATCCCTTTCAGAAGTTCCTTCAGTCACAAGCTCTTTTTTCAGTTTGTCTGCAAGCCACGTTTTGAGTATCGGACGCCTTAAAAGCGCCCCCACTTTGTCCGACATTAGGAATACCAGGTCTTCAACCTCAAGTTTGGCGTCTGTCAAGTCAACCCTCCCCATGTGTCTGTGCACTGCCTCAAAATGCTGCATGGTTTTCTCCCACCAGTCATCACACTCATAGTTTCTGAAGTCTTTCTTAAGCCTCCAAGACATTGCATCAAGCTCCTTCACAAGAGGTGCGAAAATTTTGCCCAAGTCTGTTCTGCTGGACAGAAAAATCTCCCTCGCCTTCTCCGCATCCCATTCGTCAAGGCGGAACGGCAGCAATCCAGTCATCTCTCCAGGTGCAGCAGCCTCCACAGGTTTTGATGCAGGCTTCCTTTCTTGCTCCATGATAGTTAACTACAGGGAGGTTTCCTATTAAAGCACATGCAAATCAGTCCAGTCCACTGTCGTTATATACTCCTCCTCCCTCATCTTAATATGCGAGTCTTGCACATATCTTGTTTTCACAAAAAAAGTGTTCTGCTTGTTTTGGGGAAATATTTTTCTGTCTTGGGTGGATATAAGATTGTTGGTTTGGTTTCTACTGCGCAGCATTTGAACCAGCTTGCTGTGGTAAGGGATTTTTTGGAGTCTAAAGGCTTGCAGGCTTTCATTGGCGGCCAGGTTTTGGGCTGCAACCAGAACAATGCGTTGAAGATTGAGAAAAAAGTTGATGTATTCCTCTACATTGGCTCTGGTTTGTTTCATCCGATTGGGATTTCAGCCAAAACCGAGAAGCCTGTATTGATGCTGAATCCTTATTCTGGCGTGCTTGAGAGACTGCCTGAAGTTGAGAAAGAGCGTTGGCTTAAGCGCCAGAAGGGCAGGCTGGCTAAGGCAATTGAGGCGCAGGTTTATGGAATACTTGTTTCAACCAAGGATGGGCAGTTCAATCGTGAAAGGGCTTTTGAATTAAAGAAAAAGTTTGAGTCTGATGGGAAGAGGGCTTTCTTGTTTGCAGGCGAAGAACTTAATCCAGCAAATTTGCTGCCGTTTAAAGTGGACTGCTGGGTTAATACAGCATGCCCAAGGTTGGTGGATGATGAATTCAGCAAGCCTGTTGTGAATGCAGAAGAACTGGATTTAGTCTGAGTTATCTTAATTCAGTTCCATACTCTTCTTAAATGCGGAAGAATTGAATCTGCCCCTTCTCCCCTAAGGGGATCAGGGATAAAGCCTTTTGAACGATGTGATGGGCTTCACTACCCTCACCTTAACTCAACACCATGTTCTTCCTTTACAATGTTCAACGCTATCATAGTGTTTGTCCTCTCCACGTTGGGCAATGCGTTTATTCTCTTCACAAGGTCGTTTAACTCAGTCCTATCGTGGAATTTTGCAACAGCTATGGCGTCATATTCGCCAGTGACGTCATAGACTGTTGTGACATTCTTTTCTTTCGAAACTTTTTCCTCTATTTCAGGCAGGTGCCCGCCTTTGCCGCGGATTCCTATTATCGCAACCAAGTCATAGCCCAGCTTTGAATAGTTTATGTCCACGATGAATTTTTTTATGATGCCCATCTCCTTCAGCTTGTTGACGCGGTTGTAGACTGTCCCTTCCGCTATCTTTAGTTTCTCTGCAATGTCGCGGTAGCTTTGCCTTGCGTCGATTTGAAATTCCCTTATTATCCTCAAGTCGAGTTCATCCACCTTGGCCATAGGTTATCCTTTCAATTTGGCGCATAAAAATTGTGCAGTTCGCTATAATGTGCCTGTTTTTGTGAACGAGCCTGCAATCCAGCATTTTCACCATTTTTCTCAAAGAACCTACATAATTAAGCGTGAAGAAACTGTCATTAAGCCCAAATCAGCTCCAAGATTGCAGAAAAAAAATAGTCCACGGGATAAGGGATGCTGTCGGGCTTGCGAAGGCCAGAGGCGTAGTGTTGGGGATGAGCGGCGGAGTTGATTCTTCAGTGACTGCCAAGCTTGCTGCAGAGGCCGTCAAAGACGTCTATGCTTTGATGTTGCCTGAAAGGGGTGTGAATGACCCAAAGGACTTGAAAGATGCAGTCAGGCTTGCTGAACAGCTTGGAATAAGGCATACTGTCATTGAAATAAATGAAGCCTTGAATGCAATTTCTGAACATTTTCCTTGGGAGTCTTTCAATACCTCCTATAAGAAAAAGGCTGTTGCGAACATAAGGCCTAGAATTAGGATGATATACAATTATCTCACCGCAAACTTGGACGGCCGTCTGGTGTTGGGCACGTCAAACAAGACTGAACTTCTTCTAGGATATTTCACAAAATACGGCGACGGCGGCTGCGACCTAGAACCCATCGGAGGTTTATACAAAACCCAAGTCCTGCAGCTTGCAAAGTATATTGGCATTCCAGACTGCATAGCATGCAAGACTCCTACTGCAGGATTGTGGAAAGGCCAGACAGACGAATCCGAGATTGGGATGAAATACTCTGAAATAGACGCCATACTGCACAGTCTCGTTGACTGCGGGCTTTCAATAGACGAGACGGCAAAGAAAACCGGCTTGAAAAAGGCCATGGTCGAGAGTATTGCAGACAAGATGGCCGGAACACAGCACAAGCGATGCATGCCTGGAATAATAGAGGTATAGCAGTATTTTTTACCTTCCATGTCCTATAACTCTATCACTTTTTGAGGATGAACCTCTCGGTCATCGGTTCGGGTTATGTTGGCTTGATTACGGCAGCAGGCTTTGCAGAAAAAGGTCACGCAGTCATATGCGTCGACATTGTGAAGGAGAAGGTTGACGCCATCAACAACAGGAAGGCGCCGATATACGAAAAGGGTTTGGACGAGATACTGCAGAAGGAGGTTGGCAGGAACCTCAGGGCTTCGATGGACTTGAAGCATGCTGTTTTAAATTCAGAAATAACTTTCATCTGCGTTGGAACTCCTTCGCTTGCAAGCGGCGCCATAGACTTGAGCTACATAAAGGAGAGCGCAAGACAGATTGCAGAGATACTGAAAGGCAAGAAAAGCTTCCACGTAGTTGTTGTGAAGAGCACCGTGATTCCTGGAACAACAGGCGATGTCGTCACGCCATTGATAGAAAAAACATCCGGCAAAAAAGCGGGCGTTGACTTTGGCATAGCAATGAACCCAGAGTTCCTTAGGGAAGGATTGGCAGTAGAAGACTTCAGGAAGCCGGATAGGATAGTAATCGGCAATTCAGACGCCAGGACAATGGAAGTTCTGGAGAAACTTTACTCGGACTTCAACAGTCCGGTAGTGAAGACAGACATAAAGACTGCGGAGATGATAAAGTATGCTTCAAACGCCTTTCTGGCAGCGAAAATAAGCTTCATAAACGAGATTGGAAACATCTGCAAGAAACTGGGCATAGACGTCTACAAAGTCTCTGAAGGAATGGGTTTGGACCATAGGATAGGCCCACACTTTTTGAGGGCGGGTCCTGGATTTGGCGGAAGTTGTTTTCCAAAGGACGTTAAATCCTTAATCCATCAGTCCAAGGAGGTGGGAGTAAACCCGCTGATTCTGGAGGCTGTCATGGAAGTGAACAAAAAACAGCCGTTGCGCGTCATAGACTTGGCTAAAAGAAAAACAGGCTCTCTAAAGGGAAAGCGTGTTGCAGTCCTCGGCCTTGCTTTCAAAGGAGACACAGACGACATGCGCGAGAGCCCTGCAATCGTCATAGTCAACGCACTTCTGAAGGAGAAAGCCATTGTAGTCGCCTATGACCCTAAGGCAATGGACAACGCAAGAAAGATTTATAGCAGTAAAATAACCTACGCAAAGACGAGCCAGGAATGTCTAAAGAACGCGGACATCGCCTTAATCGCCACAGAATGGAAGGAATTCAAAAACCTGGACTTAAGCGCAATGAAAAACAAGACTGTCATAGATGCCAGAAGGATGCTCCTGCACCACAACCAGACTCCAGGAGTCGACTACGAAGGACTGTGCTGGTGATTTTCCCTTACTTTTCTACAAAGTATATCTCTGCTTCTTTGTATGCTATTACAAACCACTTTTGGTTGTCTAAAAGCGTCTTCAGGAATTCCTTTATCTCTTGGACTTCCAGCAGATTCCAGACTTCTCCAATGTTGAAGCGGTATGCGTCGTGTTCTATGTTCGCGTGGGTTGCTGTGCACTCCAATCTTTCGACTATATGCTGTGGGAAGTCTTTTTTAAAATCCAGTTTTTTCTTTTCCATGAGCAGGTTGACCATGAAATACGGGTTTTCTTCTTTTGAAGCCTCTTCAACCAAGCTGTCAACTTCTTTGTATGCCTCTTCCCTGATGAAGTATTCTTTTGACGCCATCTTACATCATATGTATCTTTCCCAGAAGTTTATTTCACTTCTATATCTCATATCTGGACTGTTTTCCATCGCCCAAGTGTATGTATCATAATTTATTTTAGCTATTCTTTTTATAATGTCCTCCACCGTTGTTTCATCCAACGTTTTTTTCAGCCGGGCTTTGTATGTGCTTGTGAGTCCTGTTCTCTTTGGCGGATACAATCTATCCAGCCTCTTGATTGTTTCTTCGATTTCACTTCTAACAACAGGGTCTCTTAGTTGTGTATCAGCGGCATTCAAACCGTCTATAAAGCAATTCCACAGCTCTATTCTTTCAGGGTTGGGTCTATCACCCCACTGTGGCAATAACATGCTTAGGATTTGAAATTCAAAGGAGTTTGCGTAATACCCCACATCTTTGTGTCCAATGTCATCAACCCATCTGGGTACAATCCTCTCCAAGTCAATCCTTGTTACCCCACCATCTTCTGAAACAAGAACATTATTGTTATGGCAGTCTCCGCAGAGGTCTGCAACCCTCGCATCCATCCCCAAAAAGAAGGCTATCTTCTTCGCATATCTCCTCCGCAAATCTTCGCTGCACTTGCTTATCTTCTTCCCAGGAGCAAAGGACTCTACTCCATATTCCGCATCCAAGGCCACAATCATCGGCGTTCTCACTGGGTTTCCATCACTGTCTCTAAGGTGCATCAGAATGGTTGAAGGCACCACTTCGTTTAGGAGGTCAGACGTGGGTTCTTTAGGCCTCCTCGGCTCTGAACGCTTAACAATAACTTCTCTTGGTCCAGAGTCTGTCTCAATTGTCATCTTAATGACGTAATGGCTTGTATCCCGCATATAAGCTATATCCTTGATATACTCGCAGGGTTTACTTCCCCCTATTCTAACGCGTTTTACCTTACCTTCAGCCTCCAGCCTCTTAAGCAGTTCCTCCTGCTCACGTTCAGTCAGCCTTGCGCCAATCTCCTTCTCCCTTTGATAAACGTGTTCTATCGCATCCTCCAGTGTAAACAACTCGCTCAGCCTCTCGGCCAAATGTGGATAAGAGGTCTCTACTTTGGCATCCAAAAGTTCCGGCAACTCCTGATAGACACTAAAACTTAGGTGTGGAAATCGATCGTCGAAGAATTCTGGATTATTCGGATTGATTAGATCATAAATGTCGGAGATGAATCCCCTTCTTTCACCTCCGCTTAGCGTCTGTAGCCTTGACATAATCGTTTCAAGTATCCTCACCCTTGCGGCCCCTTTTGGATAGCTGGTCAACACAAGGTGCTCCAGCTTTGCAACAAGATCTGATTCCTCCAGTCTTCTCTCAAGATCTCTTGTGGTTCTCCCCTCTTGGCCGAAAAAGTTTGTATTCCACAACACGTCAAATTCCTGAACCCCGAGTTGCGGCCTTCTTTCATCGCCAACGCTATACTTATCCCCCTCAACAATTTTCGCAGTAAAGAAAAGGGGGCGGAACAGTTTACTGTACTGGCTCTCTGGCATGAAAAATGGTGTTCCCAAGCTGTTTTCGTCAAACGGTATTGCAATGTTACTGTCCACATAATCTGCAAAACGGTGGTTCAGCCGCTCGCATGAGAAGGGGTGTACTATATAAAAACCCCTTTTGATTTTAAAGGCGCCTTCTATTGCCTGGCTTGTTATGTCCAAGCCATTTCCTTCAAACGCTATGTGAACGTGATTTATATCTGCTACAGCATCTTCAATGCTGAATGGAATATCAGCTTTCGTTTCTGCGTCTTGAATTGAGCCTGCCTGGTAAAGCGTTCTAACAACATCAGCTATCTGGCCTTCTCTAGCCTTCAGCTCGTCTAATGTGGACGGGTGTAGCACAACTGCAGTCTGACGCTTTCTTGCGTAATCCACCCACTGGGAGTGGACCCTTCTGGCATCCCCTTTGACGTATAAAGCCCGTTCTGCATCTTCAAAGAAACGCTTGTATGTTCTGGACTGCATAAGTTCCTCTTTTGCCTCTTCCCGCGCTTGGGTGCTCAGCGCCCTCAATGTTTC
>Ga0194113_10003189_pt1 | contig 22084 bp, 18 predicted proteins | sample TA2MahC200mmetaG_FD_146193 | JGI IMG/M metagenome (GOLD analysis project Ga0194113, IMG submission 146193) | Freshwater microbial communities from Lake Tanganyika, Tanzania - TA2015017 Mahale Deep Cast 200m | ecosystem: Environmental > Aquatic > Freshwater > Lake | place: Tanzania: Lake... | reverse complement strand
AGTCAGGCCATGCTCAGCGATGCGCAGCGCGGCTGCCAGATCGCCTTGCTCGCGAAGCGCCTTGGCCAGCTCGAAGGCGGCGCCGGCCGTGAGCAGCGAACGCAGCCCCTGTTCCACCGCTTCTTCGGTGCGCCCCAGCTTGACTAACATGGTCAGGTACGACACCTGCAGCCCGCTGGCCGACGCCAGGTTGAGATACTCCTCGATGCGGCCCTGCCGCTCCAGGATCGCCAGCCTCGCCTGAGTTAACTCGATCTCCATATCGGACCAATCATCTTCATCCTCGTCCCACTCCTCCTCTTCGTCCTCGTCCCACTCCTCGCCGTCGTCCCATTCCTCATCTTCGTCCCACTCCTCACGCTCTTCGCGCTCCGGCTTGCGCGACGACCGGCGCAGCTCAGCGCCCGGCGGGCTGATCTCACCTCGCGAAGCGCGCTGGAAATGCGGATCGTCCCACCCCAGCTCGCACGCCAGGCTCGCGGCGGCGAACACCTCATCTATGCTGTAGTTGTCGAGTTCGGCCTGCCATTCCGCCAGCCTGCTCTGCCACTGCGTGCGCTCGGCTGGGGTCAGATCGGCGGTTAAAATCGCCTCGGTCCACGGCCTGTCCAGCTCCGAAAACAAAGAACTCGCTTCGCCGTCCGAATCATCCAGGTCCACCCATCCTTCCACGTACTCATCGGTGATCGCTTCCAGGATCACCAGGGCATTGCGGCCATCGCCAGCCTTGACGAACTCCCACGCCTGATCCACCAGGTCCAGAACCTTGTCTGCCACCTCGCCGACGTGCCAATAGGCTTCCGAGGATCGCATGTGATCGAGTGAGCTGAGAGCGCGCTGCACCTGGCGGCGGAACGGCAGCGGATCCACCGACGTCCGGCGCACGGCGGCCTCGGCAGCCGGTTGCGCGCGATCTCGAACCCCGGCCGGGCCGGCAGACGGCCTGGGGCCGGGGGAAGCAGAAGGCTGGACCACCGCCGGCAAACCGTCGGCCGCCACAGGCAGCGCCAGACCGCGCCACGACTCCACGCGGCTCCCGATGACGTCCACCAGGCTGGGATCCTGTTCGGCCAGGTACACCACCAGCGCGTGCAACTGATCGCGGCTCAGTCCGTCCAGCAGTTCCTGCACTGGCGGTCGAACCTCGACCTGGTCCGGCTCGTGCAAATAGGCCAGCAGCGCCGCGACGATGTGCTTGCACCAGCCGCCCCAACCATACGGGCAGGAGCAAGTGGCGGCGACGATCCCGCCAGCGTCGAAGGTGATGCGGACCGCGTAGGGCTGGTACTGACTGCCTTCGACTTCAGCTTCTAACACGTTCCCGCGCAGCGCCAGGTCGCCGACCGCCGCGTTGGCATAGTATTCCTCGCCCCTGCGGTACGATTCTGACGTCGCGCCCTGACGGATGACCGTCTCGGTGAGCCTGGGGATAGACATGGCACGCGCTCCTGTCTTCAGCGGACCGGCGTCGCGGTCGGCCCGATGGCCTTCACCTGCGCCTGCTGCATCATGATCGCCAGGCGATAGCGCGCCATGGCCGTCAATTCGGCCTGGTTGCGGGTGTCGGCCAGCTCGGACGCGCGCTGCAATGTGGCGATCGCCTCTGTGAGTTTGCCCTGGGCCTCATACACGCCAGCCAGGTAGTAGTGGACCTGCGGGCTGTCGGGATCAATCGCCAGCGCCGCCTTCGCCGCGGCCTCAGCCTCGCCGTACATCTGCAACGCCGCGTAGACGGGGATGCGCGCGCCATGAAAGTCCAGCTCGCTGGCCGCGAGCGCCCGCGCCTTCTCGAAGCTGGTCTGCGCGGCGGCCGCATCACCCAGCTTCTGCTGGACCGCGCCGAGCCAGAGCCACGGATCGGGATCATCCGGCGTCAGGCTGGCGGCCTCCTGGAAATCGGCCGCCGCGTCCGCCAGATCGGCCCCGCGCTCGATCTTCTGCTGGCCGCTGTTCATTTTGACCATGGCGGCCCGGACCTGTGGATCAACCGGGAACAGTTTGTTGAAGAGGAACAACAGCAGCGCGCCCAGCGCGACCACGGCGGCCAGGGTCACGACTGACCGCACGAGCCGCCGCACATTCGCGGCGCGCGTCTCTTCGGCCAGATACCACCACCAGTTGGCCTGCTGGTCGGGGTGATGTTTGGCCCTGGCGGCCGGCAGCCCGCCGACCGCGCGCAGTTCGGCCAGCAGCACGGCCGCGCGCTTGCGCACGTCAGCTTGCAGCGTTTGCCAGCGCCCTTCTTCGGGCCGCAGGTCAAGGCCGGCCTCCTCCAATTGCGGCCATACCTCGGCGATCCAATCCAGATCACGGAGTAGATCCAACGCCGCGGCGCCCTTGCCGCGCAGATTGACCACCAACTTCTCGGACGCCGTCAGCCGCTCTCGCAGCTCGTCGGCGGGCGTCACCCGTTCGCCACGGATTGCTTGAGCCATAGAACAACCTCTGTTTGCTAACTACGCACTACGGACTACGCTTCCTCCCCCGCCTCGCCAGCCTCGGCCGCGGCCTTTTCCTTCAGGCGGCTGGCCTTTTCCAGCTCGTTCCAGATGCGGCCGATGCCCTGTTTGATCTGCGACTCGGTCTTGGATTTGATGGCGGGCGAGATGGGAAACCAACCGGCGATCTCGCGCAACACGACTGGCGTGGTTTCTTGCTTGGTCTTGCCCTGGCGATAGCTCGTCCGCACCCGTGCGCGCATGAAGCGGATGTATTCCGACATGCGCTCGGTCGCGTCGCGGCCGCACACCGGACCGCGGCCCGGCACGATCCGATCGGCTTTCAGCTTGCGGATGAAGGTCAGCCCGTCCAGCCACTCCTTGGAATTGGCCTGCGCCATGTAGGGGTGCTGATCCACCCAGACCGCATCGCCGACGAAGAGCAGCTTCTCGTCGGGCATCCAGACGACCGACGTGGCGGCCGTGTGGCCGCCGATGCGGATGATACGCAGATCGCGGCCTCCGCGCACGATGTCCAGCCGATGCGAGAAGGTCACCTTCGGCACGATGATCTGGATGTCGGTCAGTTGGGCCTGAACCTCCGGCTCCTTCTTGAAGGAGTCCACCACGCGTTGCTTGAAGTTGTCGCCGTAGCCCTTCATGTGCTTCCACGCGAGCTCGTGCGCCACCACCGGCGTCGGCTGGAAGTATTGGTTGCCCAGGATGTGACCGCGGTGATGGTCGGTATTGATGAGATACAGGAACGGCTTGCCGCCGGAGACGCGGCGCAGCTCATCGCGAAACGCTCTGGCCTGGTTAGGCACGATGGGCGTATCAATGACGATCACGCCTACGTCCGTCACGATGCCGCTGTAGTTGGCCCCGCGATGATCGGTTTCGATGAAAATGCCGGGAGTGATTTCGCGCATGATTTACCTCGTTCTGCTGCGGCCGCTCAGACCGCTGACCGGTTCATGACGGCCAGCTCGGCGGCCACGGCCAGAGCCCGCGCCAACCCCTCAGCGGTCGGCGCGCCCCCCTGCGCCCAGTCTGGCCGGCCGCCCCCGCGACCACCGCCAGCCGCGACCGCTGTGCGCAAGAGGTCGCCGACGTTGAGCGGCACGTCGTCAGCCCGTGTGAAGACAAGCTGCGGCCGTTCGCCCGCGACGCCCAACAGGACGATCGCACCGGGCCGGCCGCGCAGCGCCTGCGCCACGCGTTTTGCGCGCTCGAACGGCGCGTCGAGAGTCTGCGCGATCAACCGGCCATGACCGACCGGGGTCGCCTCGGCCCACAGCGCGGCCGCGCGCGACTCTACCCATTGCCCCTCCAGGTCCTCGAGATCCTTGCGCAGCGTGCGATTCTCATTGGCCAGCCGCTCGACCGCCTCGGGCGTCTCATCCTGGGCGCAGGTGAAGCGCGCGGCCAGCCCGCTTGCCAGCGCCTGCAACCGGCCGTAGTCGGCGCGAGCGCGACCGCCGCACAGAAAGACAACGCGCAGCTCTGGCCCGCGGCGCTCGGTAGCGATGATCTTGATCAGCCCGATCTGCGCGGTGTTCGCCACGTGCGTGCCGCCGCAGGCGGACCAATCGAAGTCGGCCACCTGCACCACGCGAAGCGCCGCTGTCGCCTTTGGCGGCTTGCGCAGCGGGATGCTCGCTAGCTCGTTCTGGGCCACGAAGCCGGCCGTCACGGCCCGTGCGGCATCCACAACCGCGTTCGCCGCGACCTCCACCGCGGCGACCATCGCGGGCGTCAGATCGGACCGGCTCACGTCAATGGTGCTGGCGGCCGCGCCCAGGTGAAACGCCACCGTCTCCGCGTCGTACGTCTGGATGAACGCCTGCGACAGGACGTGCTGGCCAGTGTGCTGCTGCATGTGGTCGAAGCGGCGAGGCCAGTCAATCACGCCAGAGACTTCGTCGCCCACATGCCAGGCGCTTTCCGAAGCGCCTGGCACGTCAGAGACTTCGTCGCCCACGTGCCAGGCACTTTCCGAAGTGCCTGGCACGTCAACGCTGGGCACGTCAGATGCCAGCACGTGCCAGATCAGGCCGTCATCGGCGACGACGTCCACGATCGGAACGCCGTTCAACGTCCCCGTGTCGTTTGGTTGCCCGCCGCCGGTCGGATAGAACGCCGTGCGATCAAGCGCCACGGCCGGTTTGCCCTCCACCGTCCGGCTGGCGATCACGCGGGCGGTGAAGACGCGGAGATAAGGGTCGCTGTAGTAAAGGCGATGTGAGTCTAGCATGTTCATCTTGGTACCATCCCGCAGCAAAATGCCTCTTGACACCATCAGGATTATGTGCTATTATCCTGATTAGTGAGGTGCCCTGGACTGTACGGGGATCTATAGCACTCTGAAATGTGTGCGCCTGCCAGGATGACCTGAGCCCCTGACCTCGTGTCAGGGGCTCACCTTTTTCAAGGGATACGCACAATTCTGACCTTGGATTGTAGCAACGCGAACGCGTCGTGAAGTTCCTGTTGTCTTGTGTTTGCCTCTCCCGCCCCCGAGGCGACGTCTGTCAAATATGCAACGAAGTCCGCCAGTTGTAGTCCAGCATAAAAAGCAGAGAAGCCGAACCAAGGCACCTGGACAAAGTGTGTCTGTCCCGCCCGAGAGGCGACCCAGTCCTGGAAAGCATCTATCAGGCGGCGGTCTTGAACACTGGAGTGCAAATCGGAACGCATATCAGCCATCAGCAAACCATCGTCATGAAGCGCTACGAGTTCAGCCTCCAGTATGTCTAGCAGCAGCCAGAAGGCGATCCGGTACAGATCGGTATCGGTGGCTACGTATTCCGGCAAGTCACGCTTGTCAACCACCACAACAAAGGCCCGACAGGGCGATTCCATAATCAATCTGGCGACCGCTCGCATGGCTTCTGTACGCTGTTCCCACCGCTGACTGCTGAAAAGCTTCTCTCCCCGTTGGATATCACGCCCCTTGATCTCGAAGTCCTCTGATTTTGCCCACGTACCAAATGCCGTTTGAGTGCTGCCGTTGCGCTATCAACACTCGGAGCATCTGTGGCTTTAATACCTATCGCCGCCAATATGAAAAAAGGGGGGGCTCGATCCTTGAGCCCTGTCCCACTTTCGTCAATGTAGAAAATTCGCATGTTTCGCTCTTTCTGTCAGTCGTGTTATATTCTTCGTTTTATCACCGCGTAATCATCCAAACTGCGCGCCGCCTGCCGCCGCACGGCCAGGGCGCGGAAGTAGAGGTCAACGTATTTCTCGGCCGAGCGCGTCCACGAGAAATCGGCGCTCATGCACCTGCGCACCAACTGACGCCAGACGTCGCGGTGGCGATAGGTCTCGACCGCGCGCACGACCGCGGTATAGAGCGCCATCGGGTCGTGCTGGAGGAAGCGAAAGCCATCGCCCTCGCCGGTCTCCGGGAGAAAGTCGCTGACGCTGTCGGCCAGCCCGCCCACCGCATGGACCACCGGCACGCACCCGTAGCGCATCGCGACCATCTGGTTGAGGCCCGATGGCTCGACCTTCGAGGGCATCAGGAAGATGTCGCTGCCCGCATAGATGCGCTGCTCCAGCGGCCGATTGAAGGTCAGAAAGACGGCCGCCCGGCCCGGATAGCGCGCAGCGAGCGCATTCAGCGCGTCGTGATAGCGCGCCTCGCCGGTGCCCATCACCACGAGCTGGCAATCCAGGTGTTGCAGCAGTGGATCGGCGATGGCGCTGATCAGATCGAGTCCCTTCTGATCGGTGAGCCGCGAGACCACGCCGATGAGGGGCGTCTCGGGACGGTCGGGCAGGGCGGCCTCTCGCTGCAACGCGTGCTTGTTCGCCGGCCGGCGCTCCAGATTGTTCAGATCGAACGCCGCGACGAGGTGGGGGTCGGTTGCGGGATTGTAGAGCTCGGTGTCAATCCCGTTGAGGATCCCAAACAGCCGGTCGCGACGGTCGCGCAGGATCGGATCGAGCCGCTGGCCAAACTCCGGCGTGAGGATCTCGCGCGCATGCGTCTCGCTGACCGTATTGATGATGTCGGCAAAGAGCAGGCCGCGCGCCATCATGTCCACGACCTGGTTCAGGTCGGGCGCGACGTCGGGATGCGCGATGAACCCCATATCGGCCAGGCCAGCGATCTCCAGCACGCGATAGCCGAAGATGCCCTGGTATTCCAGGCTGTGTGCGGTGTAAAGCGTGGCTGTGGCGCTGAAAAACGGGTCATCCCGGTAGACGGTCTTCAGCCAGTTCGGGATCAGCGCGGTGTGCCACTCGTTGCAGTGGATCACATCGGGCTGCCAATCCAATGCCCGGCACATCTCCAGCGCGGCGCGCGAGAAGAAGATGAACCGCTCGGCGTCATCAGGATACATATAGATGCCCTGGCGATCGAAGTGCCGCGGGCTCTCGATGAAATAGACGGTCGTCTGCCCCGCGCCCGCGCCGATGCTGGCAGCCCAGATCGCCGCGGACTCGGTCCGCTCGTCCATGGGCACGGCGACCGCCTCGATCAGCCGCTTGAGGCCGAACTTCTCGGCGTCCACGCGGCCGTAGCGCGGCATGGCCATGCGAATATCGTGGCCCAGGCTGCGAATCGCTTTGGGCAGCGCGCCCGCGACATCCGCCAGCCCGCCGGTCTTGGCAAAGGGCACAACCTCGGCCGAAAGGTAAAGGATTTTTAACGCCTGGGCAACGCTCATGTGCGCCTCATTCATGGATTCCGAGACCATGCTCTTATCATCGCACCACATCCCCTCGTGACAAATGCTAACACACCTCACCGCAAAAATCAACCACCCTCGCTCTCTATCTCTATCTCTATCTCTATCTCTATCTCTATCTCTCAGCCCCACCAGGCAACCCGCCTGCGGATGCGGCCGAGCGCGCAGCGCGCACGATGGCTTGCGCCACAACCTCGGCTGCGAACGCGCCGACCAGCGTGACGCTGGCGCGCACCCGGCCGGTCGCGAGAGCAAACAGCGTATCACCGTCGAACATGGTGTGCGCGGGGCGAATGGCGCGGCCCAGGCCATCGTGCGCCATTTGGGCCGCCTTGTTCGCCTGCTCTTTGTCGAGCCGGGCGTTGGTCGCCACGACGCCGATGACGGTCGCGCCAGCCACGCGCAGCGCCACCCGGCCGATCGGGCTCCGCAGCACCGCCAGCGTGTCGGCATAGCCGGCCCCGCGCAACGGCCGTGCGCCCGCAATGATCTGCCCGCGCTCGTCCACCACGTCGCCGAATGGATTGACCGCGACCAGCGCGGCGACGATCAGACCTCCACCCAGCTCCACGGCCGCACTGCCGATGCCGGTCTTGGTCGCACGACTCGCGCCGAGCGCCTTGCCTGCACTGCAGCCGGTCCCCGCGCCGACGTTGCCCTCGACGACCGGGCCGGCGGTGGCCGCCTGGCACGCGGCATAGCCCATGGCGGCATCGGGCCGCGCCTTCGGGTCCCCGATGGCCAGATCGAACAGGATGGCGGCCGGCACGATGGGCACGCGTGCTGACCCGGCCTTGAAACCTGCCCCGCGCTCCTCCAAATAGCGCATCACGCCATCGGCGGCGGCCAATCCGAACGCGCTGCCGCCGGCCAGCAGCACTGCGTGTACCTGCTGCACCAGGTGCAGCGGCCGCAGGAGATCCGTCTCCCGCGTGCCTGGCGCGCCGCCGCGCTGATCAACACCGGCCACCGCGCCCTTTTCGCACAACACAACCGTGCAGCCGGTCAAACCGACTGGGTCGGTGGCGTGGCCGACCTGGATGCCCGGAATCGCGGTCAGAGTGGAGTTGGGCGTCATGTGCTGATACCTCCCATGCGGTTCTGAAGACTGCCCGCCGCTCTGGTCTCGAGGCTTTACCCGGTTTGGTGGTCGGCGGCAGAAACCGGCTGAAGCCTCGAATCCAGCCCGCCTGTTTTTCACGCGTCGTGGCGCCGGCCGCAGCATGAACAACTGTCCCGACAATCGCCGGGGCGTGGCGCAAGATGCCATCTTGCGCTACGTTTTCATCCGCCGCCTCCGCCAAAGACCTCGGTCAGGAGACCTCGCCCAATCGCGCAGGCTGCGACCGTGGCAGGCGGCTGCTCAGCAGAGTCAACAACCCGCCGAGACCATAGAGCGCGATGCTGAGCACGAAAGGCAGGTCGCGGTCGAGCTGAGACAGTTGCCCGGCGATCCAACCGAAGGGCGAAGTCGCCAGGATCATCATCACGTACACGATCGCCATGATCCGGGCGCGCTCCTTCGGGTCCACGATGATCACCATCAGCTTGTCCAGGAGCGCGGTGATCGCCGGCAGGCTGCACGCCTCCACGACCGTTGCGAGCAAGAGCAAGGCATAGCTGCCCACGGGCACATTGAGCAAGATCACCTGGCTGAGCATCACGCCGACGAACCCGAAAAGCATCGGCTTGTACACGTCCGTGCTCCGCAGCCTGGGCATCACCAGAAAGAAGATCAGCAGCATGATGATAGAACGCGTGGAGTGGAAAAGCGCCAGGTATTGCGCCGGTATCATCAGCTTTTCGGTGACCAGGATGGCCCAGAACGTGCCGCTGATCGTCCGCGAGATGCTGACGAACACCAGCAGAGCGGTCGCCAGCAGCAGGGTCGGCGCCCGGATGACCTGCCGGAAGACGGACGAATACTCGCGCAACACCGCGATGACGGGCTGATGCCGCGTCTCTGCCATGCGCACCAGGCCCTGTCGCGTTTCAGCGGTCAAGGCGTTGGTCGCGAAGAACTTGGCCGTCATCATGACGAACGCCAGCACGAACAGTCCCCGCATGGTCGGCACGAGGGTGAACCGCTCGATCAGCAGGCCGCCGAAAGGCGCGATAAAGGCGACCACCAGATTCGCAATGTAAATCCAGGCGTAGACATCCACCAGCAGGTCGGGGTCGGTGTCTTCGACCAACAGACAGGTCCAGGAGGTATGCGACACCCGCCATACGCTGTTGAAGGCCGCGGCGATCAGAAAATGCGAGAAATCGGCCGAGATGGCCCACACCAGGCAGGGCACGCTCCATCCGACCAGATCGGCAATCAGGGTGGCGCGTCGGCGCCCCAGCTTGTCGGTGATGGCTCCGCTCATCAGGGCCCAGAAGATCTGAAAAACCAGGCCGACGCTGGTGACAACGCCGATCTGGGCGTCGGTCAGGCCGAGTGCGAGCATGTAGACGGAAACGTAGGGCGCATAGAGGTTGAACGGAATGCCCCACAACGGTTCAGTGAAGACGCATCCGCGCGCATTGCCGCGCAGGTTGCGCAGAGTGATGATCAGGGAATGGTTCTTGGTGAGCACGGGGCCGCCTGAAGCGAGATTAAAAGCGTGGGCTGCAAGTCCGCCAGCCAGCTTCGCGTCCCCAGTATAGCACGGCTTGGGCGCAGGACAAAGGCCGCGGTACAGCTCTGCTGCGCCCAGCTCAGGACCGCCGGGCTACGCTCGCAATGACGTCGCCTGCCGCTGGCTCGGTCGGAGACCGGCCAGAGCAGGGCAATGACGCCGCAAAAGATTCTCGCGATCAACGCAAGTATCGCGCAGGAATACTATGGACTCGAAAAAGAATAAAGTTCCGCCATTGGCTCGGTCGGAGACCGGCCCAAGCAGGAAGTAGGTGTCGCGGAGAAGTACTATGGAGGCATGGCTGCCGGCAACGTCGCTGTGAAGACGCTGCCCTGGCCAGGCTGGCTCTCGACCGCGATCGTGCCGCCTAGCGCCTCGATCAATTCCTTCGCGATAGAGAGTCCCAGGCCGGCGCCCAGGCCAGTGCGCGAGGCCTGTCCGCGGTAGAAGCGTTCGAAGATATGCGGCAAGGCTTCGGCCGCGATGCCGGGACCGTTGTCATGCACGCTGAGGAGAACGTTCTCCCCCGCGGCCGCGGCCATCAACGCGATTGGCGTGCCTGCCGGCGTATGCACCAGCGCGTTGTCCACCAGGGCGAGCAGAATCTGCTTGAGCGCATCGCGATCGGCCTGAACCACCAGGTTGGCCGGCGACTCGCACCGCATCTCGGTGCGCGGGGCCAGCAAACTGGCCTGCCGGCGCACATCCTCGATGAGTGGTCGCACGGGAATGGCATCGCGGCGCAGCGGCTGGCCCACATCCGCGCGGGCCAGCACCAGCAACTGGTTCACCAGACGGATCAGCCGATCAACCTCATCCCGGGTATCGGTCAGGATTTCGACGCGCTCATCGGCCTGAACGGGCGGGTTGCGCTGGAGCAGCGCGATGTTGCCGCGCACCGTCGTCAGAGGGGTCCGCAGTTCGTGCGAGGCATCAGCCACGAAGCGCCGCTGCGACCGGAGCGCGGCTTCGAGTTGGCGATACCCTGATTCGAGTTCGGCCAGCATGTCGTTGAAGGTGAGCGCCAGTTGGCCTACCTCGTCGGCTGGGCCCTGGTGTTCTACCCGCCGGCCGAAGTTGCGCTCGGCGCCGATCGTCTGCGCGGTCTGCGTGATGCGCTGGATCGGGTGCAGCGCGGCGCCGGCCAGCGCCCAACCCAGCGCGCACGCGACCACGACCGCCAGGCCGCCGCCCACCGCCAGCATCAGACGCAACGTAGCCAGATATTGCTGCGGTTGGCCGATGGGAAATGCTACCTGCACGATGCCGGACGCATAGCCCGGCCCGGTGAAGCGCTGGCTATGGATCAGGAGCGATTCATCTTGCACCGTGGCCGTCTCGAGCCACACAGCGCCGCCCCGCACCGCAGCCAGCCCCGTCTCGCTGAGCGGGAGGACCGCTCCGCTGAGGTCGAGGGTTTGCCCCGTCACCTCACCGGTCAGGCTGCGCGTCTGCGTCCAGCGGCCTGGCAACGTGCCGCTGGGCAGGGAGAATCTCGACGGCGCAACCGAAGCTGCGCCAGGCTCAGGCCGCGGCTCGAAAGGACGGAGCTCCGAGCGGCCCCCACCGGGAAAAAAGGCCGCCTGCCGCGCCAGGGTGGCCTTGATGTCCGCGTAGGTGGCCCGCGCTTGCGTTGTGTACAGGCTGGCGCTGAACGCGATCACTGCCACGGCCAGGATCGCCGTGTAGAGCAAGGTCAGCCGCAGCCTGATCGTCATGACGCGCCTCACGCGTCTTCGCGCAGCACATAACCCACCCCGCGCACGGTATGGATCAGCCGCGCCTCGCCGGCCGCCTCGGTCTTCCTGCGCAGATAGCCGATGTACACTTCCAGCACGTTGTCTTCGCCGCCGAAGTCGTAGCCCCATACATCCTGCAAGATCTGTTCACGGCTGAGCACCTGGCGGGGGTGGCGCATGAGGAAGCGCAGCAGATCGAACTCCTGGGCGGTCAGCTCGAAGGTGCGCGGTCCGCGGCGGGTCTCGCGCGTCAGGGGGTCGAGGTGCAGATCGGCATAGCGCAGCGCCTCGTCGCGGGCAGCCACGGCAGGCCGGCGCAACAAGGCATGGATGCGGGCCAGCAGCTCGGCCGGGGCAAATGGTTTGACCAGGTAGTCGTCGGCGCCGCTTTCCAGCCCCTCCACGCGGTGCTCGACGGCATCACGCGCCGTCAGCATCAGCACCAGCGTCTTGTCGCCGGCTGCGCGCAGACGCTCCAGCACGCCCAGGCCATCCAGCCCCGGCATCAGCCAATCCAGCACCACGACGTCTGGCCGATGCGCCTGGAGCTCGGCCAATGCCTGGTGGCCGTCGCTCGCGCTGAGCACGCCGAAGCCCTCATACGTGAGGGTGCGCTGCAGCATCCTCAGGAGCTTGGGATCATCGTCTACAATCAAGACAGTCGCCATGTGATCACTCGTCTGAAACTCACTCAGGTGTGGGTTGATTATAACACAGACTGGCTGTGTTGAGGCTGTGCTGATCCTGAGTGGATGCTGAGACAGCGAAACTACTGTCTTGCAGAGAGGCTTCTTGACACCGGCGCGCTTTGCTGGTATGTTTGCGCGCAGACCAACCTCACGCCAAGGAGCGATATGGAGAAGATCAAGCTGGCCATCGTGGGTTGCGGCGGCATGGGCGGCCGCCATCTGCTAGGCCTTCAGGAGCTGGCGCAGAGCGGGATGAGCAACGTCGCGCTGGCGGCGGTCTGCGACTTGCGCCGAGACAACGCCGAGCGGCTGGCCGACAATGCCGCATCGCTGCTGGGCGAGCGCCCCCTGGTGTGCGATGATGTGGCCCACATGGTCAAGATGCGGCCCGATCTGCAGGCCGTGGCCGTTGCTACCGATGCCGGGTCGCATCATATCGTCGCCTGCCAGGCGTTCGAGCTGGGGTTGCACGTGCTCTGCGAGAAGCCGCTGGGCATCTCGATGCGCGCCTGCAACCTGATCCTCGCCGCACAGGCGCGGGCGGGCAAGGCGCTCTCGGTAGCCGAGAACTATCGCCGCGACCCGATGGCGCGCCTGACCAAGGCTCTGCTCGCGGCGGGGGTCATCGGACAGCCCGAGGTCATGTTCGACCTCAGCGCCAGCGGCGGCGCCAACATCCTCATCCTGCCCTGGCGGCACTACAAGCAGATGGGCGGCATGGTGATTGATGGCGGCGTGCACAACGCCGACCTGATGCTCTACTACCTGGGGGCTGTCGCCGACGTCTTTGCCAGAACCAGGCTGTGGGAGTCGGTTCGTTACAGGGGCGCACGCAGCGGCGTCGCCGACTTCTACCAGGCCTGGCATCACGAGATCCCCGCTGCCATCACCGCGACATCCGAGGATCTGTTCGTCGCTGTCGTGCAGTTCAAGAGCGGCGCGGTGGGCAATTGGACCCAGTTCTATGCCGCGCACGGAAAGGGATTCGGCCAGAAGGTGATCTACGGCCAGCGAGGATCGCTCGTCTGCGGCGGCATCCGCAACGGCAGCCCGCCCGTGCTGACGCTCGACAGCGGGACCGAGATCACGGGCGACGGACTGCTGGACCTGGTCCCCGACTATCACCTGGACGAGATCGGCGAGCGGCTGTTCGGCTCAGCTCGGCCAGCGTCGTTCACATTGTCCTTTCCCGCGTGTGATCGTAAGCTGCTTGCCATCGAGTACCACGAGTTCGGCCGCTGTGTGTTGACCGGAACCGCGCTCGAAGTAGACGGCCTGATTGGCCGCCAGGCGCTGGCCATCTGCTATGCCGGCCTTGAGTCCGGCGTGCTCAACCGGCCGGTGAGCGTGGACGACGTCGAGCAGGAGCGCACGACCATCTACGAAGCCGACATCAACGCCTACTGGAAGATCTGAGCCAAAGAGGTGAGACATCGAATACCGCCGTTTCGGCCGCTCGGGCTTGCAGGTCTCGCTGCTGGGCGTTGGCGGAGGCTATCTGTGCCTGTTAAAAGACGAAGCGGGGCGCGACATCTACCGTCGCGCGATCGAGCTGGACATCAACTACTTCGATGGACGCTACGGCGCCTCCAGTGCGATGCTCAGACCGCTTGTGAAGGAGAGGCGCGAGCGATTCGTCCTGGCCACCAAGACGGCTGAGACGACGGCGATCGGCGCCATGAAACGCATCGAGGAGGACCTGCGGGAGCTCGCCTGCGAGTACCTGGATGTTTTCTATCTGCGGACCTACAACCACGCCATGCTGGATCAGCATTTTGCGCCTGGGGGATCGGTGGAGGGGGTGCTGTGGGCCAAGGCGCAGGGCAAAGTGCGTGCGCTCGGACTGGCAGGGCACAGTGACTTGACTGCGTTGGCGAAGGGGATCGAGACGGGGTTGGTAGATGTCTGCATGTTGCCGCTCAACATCATCCGTCGCGAGGCGCTGGAGCAAGTGATCCCCGCGGCGCAGCGGCATGACGTGGGAGTAGCGGTGATGAAGCCGCTGGCGGTGGGCATGGCGCCAACCCATCTGGCGTTGCCCTGGTTGGCCAACCAGCCCATTCACACCTTGGCGGTCGGGGTCAGCAATATCGGCCAACTCGAACTGGATGCGGCGGCGTTGGATCGGCCGCAGATGGCGCTGAACCAAGAGGAGGCAAACGAGATTGAACGCTGGCGCTGGCGTCTGGAAACCGAGACGTGCCGCATCTGCGACAAGGTGTGCCAGCCGGTTTGCGAAGCCAACATCCCGATAGATGTGTACCTTCACCATGACATCTTCACCAACCAGGTTCGCAACCTGGGATTGAACGGCTTTCTGACTGCCCCTCTGGCGCCCTGGGCGCGGGCGGCCACTGAGGATCACTTCCGCCGCGCGCTGGAGGCCATCGAGACCTGCACCGGCTGTCGGAAGTGCGTCGAGGTGTGTCCCTACGGCCTGCCGGTGGTGGATCTGCTCGTCCGGCGTGCAGCGGACTATCGGACGGCGCTCGAAGCAGTGAAGGAGGCCGGCTGGAAACAACAGTAGCACCACCGCCACACGAGGGATTTATGCGTATCAGCTATTGTACCTGGGGGATGATGCACGTTGACATCGAAGAGGCGCTGCCCGCGGTCGCGGCCATCGGCTACCGCGGGATCGAGCTGGCCGTCACTCCGCGCTGGCCCACCGAGCTCTACAGCCTCGACGCGGCCAGGAAGAAGCGGATCAGGGAGTTGTGCCGCCAGCACAACCTCGCCATCTCGGCCGTTGCCGCACACACCTCGGTGTGCGACGAGGATTCCGAAAAGCATGGGGCAAACATGCAGCGACTGCGCGATGCCATTGACCTGGCCGATGAGCTGCGCCAGGAAGGCGAGCCACCAGTGGTGGCCAGCCTGTTGGGCGGACATGTGGACGATTGGGGCCGGCTGAGGGAATTGGTGGCCGAACGCGTGCACGCCCTGGGCGAGTATGCCGCCAGCAAAGGGGTGGTCTTCGCGTGCGAGCCGCATTCGGGCACGGCCTTCGACCTGCCCCGCAAGGCGCTCTGGCTGATGGAACAGGTGAACCATCCCGCGGTCAAGATCAACTTCGACATCAGCCACTTCGACATCCTGGGCATCCCGATAGAAGAGTGTGTGCCGCAGATGGCGCCGATCAGCGCGCACACGCACGTCAAGGACCAGCGCGGCATCTACCCCTATCACGAGTTCCTGACCCCAGGGGCCGGCCCGTTCGACTTCATCCGCTATCTCGGGGCCATGCACCAGGCGGGCTACACCGGCTGGATCGGCGTCGAGGTCAGCGTGATGGTGCAGCGCCATCCAGGCTACGCTCCGTTTGTGGATGCCGCGTTGGGCTACTACGCTCTCAAGCACGCCTTCTGCATGTCGGGCGCGCCGCTGGACGAATGAGGATAGGACATCGCGGGATTGCCAAACCGTGCAGGGGCGTGGTATCATCGGGGGAATAGTATTGATCAGCACCCCCAGCAGGATTCGAACCCGCGACCTCCTGATCCGAAGTCAGGCGCTCTATCCGCTGAGCTATGGGGGCGTGCACATGGGTGATTATAGCATGGATCTGGTTTCTGAGGAAAATCCGGATACCACCTGGAAAAGCCTGCGGCGAGAGTTGCCGAAGAACTACACACCCCAGGATGTGGAGTTCGTGCAACGCGCCTTCAGAGTCGCAGCAGAGGCTCACAACGGTCAGGCGCGCAAGTCGGGCGAACCCTACATCAAACATCCCGTCATGGTCGCCGCGTATCTGGCTGAGCTGCGTCTGGACGCGAAGGCGGTCGCGGCCGCGCTTCTACACGACGTCGCCGAGGACACCCCCACGAATGTGCCGGCCCTGGCCGAGCTGTTCGGTCAGGAGGTCGCCAGCCTGGTGGATGGCGTGACCAAGCTCAAAGAGATGACCGAGCTGGCCGCGCTGCCGATCAGCAGCCGCGATCCCAGGATCGAAAGCTATCGCAAGATGTTCCTGGCCATGGTCAGCGATGTGCGCGTGGTGCTCATTAAGCTCGCCGACCGCCTGCACAACATGCGCACGATGAATTCGATGACGAGCGAGGCGCAGCGCCGCATCTCGCGCGAGACGCTGCAGATCTATGCGCCGCTGGCCGGGTTGCTGGGCATCTATCGGGTCAAGTGGGAACTCGAAGACGAGGCGTTCCAATACCTGGACCCCGACACCTATGCCGACATCGCGCGCAATCTCAACGAGCGCCGCGCCGAGCGCGAAGCTTACGTGGAAAGCATCTGCGAGACCATCAAGATCGAGCTGGGCCGGCTCGGCGTCCAGGCTGACGTGCGGGGCCGGCCCAAACACATCTACTCCATCTGGCGCAAGATGCAGCGCAAGGGCGTTCAGTTGGCGCAAGTGTATGACCAACACGGCGTGCGCATCATCGTGCCTGAAGTGAGCGACTGCTACGCCGCGCTGGGCACAGTCCACACCCTCTGGCGGCCCATCCCCGGCGAGTTCGACGACTACATCGCCAACCCCAAGGAGAACCAATACCAATCGCTGCACACCGCGGTCATCGGTCCCGAGGGCAAGCCGTTAGAAGTTCAGATCCGTACCCACGAGATGGACCGCGTCGCCGAGGTGGGCATCGCGGCGCACTGGCGCTATAAGCAACAGGCCAGCCGCGACGAGACATACGAGCGCAAGATCGCCTGGTTGCGTTCGGTGCTCGACTGGCAGTCGCAGGCCAAGGCCGAGGGCAACGAGTTCCTGGACGCGCTGCAAGAAGACCTGTTCAAGGATCGCGTCTATGTCTTCACGCCCAAAGGCGAGGTGATTGACCTGCCGGCTGGCTCGACGCCCGTGGACTTTGCCTACGCCATCCATACCGATGTGGGCCATCGCTGCCGCGGCGCGAAGGTCAACGGCAAGCTGGTGAACCTGGATTACCAGTTGGTCAACGGCGAGCAGGTGGAGATCCTGACGGCCAAGCGCGGCGGACCCAGCCGCGACTGGGTCAGCCCGCATGAGACCTTCGTCAAGACCGCCCGCGCGCGCACCAAGATTCGCCAGTGGTTCCGCCAGCAAGACAAAGAGGAGAACATCTCGGCCGGTCGCGATCTCTTGCAGCGCGAACTGGATCGCCTGGGGGTCGAGATCACCTACGACGAGATCGCCAATCTGTTCGGCCTGTCATCGGTGGATGAACTGCTGGAGAAGATCGGTTGCAGCGACATCACCACGGTCGAGGTCGCGGAGCGCGTGCTGAAGCTGGGCAAGGTGGAAGAGCCGCCCAAATCAGCAAGCGAGTCGCTGGGCCGCGCCGAAGCGCCGCAGAAACCGGCCGTGGCCGTGGAAGGCTTCTACGTCCAGGGCGTGGGCAACATGCTGACCACGATCTCCCGCTGCTGCAATCCCATGCACCCCGATGAGATCATCGGCTTCGTCACGCGTGGCCGCGGGGTCTCGATTCATCGTCGCGACTGCCCGAACGTCCTCAACCTGGCCGGCGAGCGTCTGATCAAGGTGGATTGGGGATCTTCGTCGCCGGCGGTGTCGCGCGCCAAGATTCGCGTGCAAGCTTATGATCGCGCGGGCCTGCTGCGCGACATCGCCGACATCCTGGAGCAGGCCAAGATCAACCTGGAAGACGCCTCCGCGGTGACTGCCCGGCAGGACAACCTGGCGCTCATCACCGCCACTCTCGAGGTGCGCGATACCAACCAGTTGAGCCGCGTCCTGGCGAAGATCGAACGCCTGCCGAACGTCATCGAAGTGCGGAGGCAGAGGGGGTGAGGCGTATTCCGTAGTGCGTATTGCGTATTCCGTCAGGCTCGGACGCATACGGAACACGCAATACGTACTACGAACTACGCAATACGCACTACATCCCTCGCCTATCAGCGTTGGCTGCGCGCCACGCCGGGGGTTGGCGGGAGCTTGTCGAGGGTCCAGCTTCGCTCGATGACGGCCTGCGCCCGTAAATCGGTCAGCCACTCGTTGTACATGTTGTACTTCGTTTGGGCGAGGGTGAAATCGTCCACTGGCCGTGCAGAATCCTTCTCCAGGACTTCGAGAAGGTGATAGCCGTAGGTGGTCTTGATCGGATCGCTGAGCTTGCCCGGCTCCAGGCTGAAAGCCGCCTGGTCAAACTCTGGAACCATGCGACCGCGGCCGAACCACCCCAGATCGCCTCCCTCGGCCGCGCTGCCTGGATCATCCGAGTATTCCAGCGCCAGCTCGGCGAAATCCGCGCCCGCGCCCAGCTTTTGCTGAACCTCGATGATGCGGACCAGGGCTTGCGCCTCGTCACGCGGCGCCGGAGTGGGCGACGCGCCGGGATCGGGCGTGGGCGTCGGCTGACCGGTCGGCGCCGGCGTTGCCGTGGGCAACGGTTCGATGACGCGCACCAGGATGTGGCGTGCGCGCACTTGCTCTTCGGTCGTCGGCGCATCCTTGACGACTTCCTCGTAGAGCTTCTTTTGCAGCAGGTCCACCTCGACCAGCGTCCGCAGATCAGCCTCGGTCAGGCCCGCGGTAGTCTTCACCCGCGCCAGATAGTCCTTGTACGCCTTGTCGAACGCCTCGAATGTCACCGGCGTTGGCGTCGGGAAAGGCGTGGCGGTTGGCGGGCCGCCCGGCGTCGGCGAGGGCTCCGGGCTGGGGGTCGGCGCGGGCGTGGGCGGCGTGCGCTGATAGCCGAACGACCGCTCGATCGCCAGGGTGACATCGTCTGGGTTTACCGTGATGCCGCGCTTTTGGGCTTCCTGCCGGATCAGCGCCTCGTCTATCATCTGATCCAACACCTGCAGGCCAGTACCCTCGGGATCGGTGAGCTGGTCGCCAGCCTGCGACCAACTGAAGCGCACGCGTTTGCCGTAGTCGTTGCTTGCGATGCGCTGGCCATTGACCATGGCGACCGGCTGGCGCGGCTTGAGCACAAGCTCCTGGATGATACCCGCGCCGAGGAGGCTGATCAAGAGCGCGCCGACAGCGATCAGCCCGATGATGACGCGGCGGTTTCGTTCCGTGTCGCGACGTTTACGGGTGGTCTCTTTGCGCGTGACCTCGCGCGGGGCTTCCTTCCTTCGCTTCGCCATCGCAGCACCTTCAGAGAGACGCTCAGCTACCGAACCGGCGGACGTGCTCGGCGGTGTAGGGCAACAGCGCCAAATAACGCGCCCGCTTGATGGCGAGGGTCAATCGTCGCTGATGCCGCGCGCACGTGCCGGTTCTGCGGCGCGAATCAATACTACCCTGGTCGGAAATGAACCGGCGTAGGGTATTGACATCCTTGTAGTCAATCTTCTCGACCTTGTCGGCGCAGAACGCGCAGACCCGGCGACGCTGAAAACGACCGCGCGGGCCGCCCGGCCCGCGGCGCTCCCCGCGCTCGCTGCGGTCCGGCGGTGCGTTGAACTGTCTTTCTTCTGCCATCTGAATTCACTCCCTGCTCAGCTAGAACCCCAACTCTTCGTCGAAGTTCATATCCTCGGGCTCGCCGCCGAACCGGCTGTCCAACATCACCATCTCGTTGGCGACCACTTCGGTCCGCGAATGACGCTGACCTTCAGCGTCATCCCAACTGCGTGTTTGCAGCCGGCCCTCGATGTAGACCCTGGATCCTTTGCGCAGATACTGGTTGCACACCTCGGCCAGATTGCCCCAGGCGACGATGTTGAACCACTCCGTCGCCTCACGGCGCTCACCGTTGCTGGTGACCCAACCACGACTCACTGCGACACTGAATGAGGTCACCGGCTTGCCGCTCGGCGTGTAGCGCATCTCGGGATCACGGCCCAGGTTGCCGATGATCATTACCTTATTCAGACCTCTTGCCACAGCCCGGTCCTCCCGTTACTTGGCTCAAATCTCGTCGCTGCGCATCAACAAATAGCGGATAACCTGCTCGTCCAACCGCAGGTTGCGCTCGAGCTCCCGGCTGACGCCAGGGGCCAACTGGAAGTTGAACTGCACGTAGATACCCTCTTGCTGTTTGCGAATCGGGTATGTCAACGGCCGGCGTCCCCACACGTTGGTACCGGTCACTGTGCCGGCGCCGGACGTGATCCAGCCGGCGATGCGCTCATTGAACGTCGCCAGACCCTGATCATCGAGCTGTGGAGCGGCGATGACGACCAACTCGTAGTCGCGTGCTGACTGCTGCATGCCGCGTCTATGCCTCCTTTCTCTGGAAATGCCCGCCCACAGCGGGCGGGATTGCCGCCGGACGCCGCTGCACGGTGCAACGGTCCGGGGGCAGAAAGAGCGAGGGCGGTGAGCCCTCGCGCGGTGAATGATTTATACCACAGACGGCGCATTCTGGCAAAAAAACGCCTCACACATTGAACCGAAAATGGACTACATCGCCATCCTGCACCACGTATTCGCGGCCTTCGAGCCGCGCCTGGCCCGACGCACGCGCAGCCGCCCAACCTCCGCCCGCGATGATGGTCGCGCTGGATGCAACCTCGGCGCGAATGAAGCCGCGCTGAATGTCGCTGTGGATCAGGCTGGCCGCATCGTAGGCGGTGCGGCCGGCAGCCAGGGTCCATGCGCGCGTTTCCTTGCCGCCGGTGATCGTAAAGAAAGTGATCAGGTCCAGAAGCTTGTAGCTGGCATGGATCAGGCGATCCAGGACCGGCTCAGCCAAGCCCAGCTCGCGGCGGTACGCGGCCGCCTCGTCGGCCGACCAGGTGGCCAGCTCCGCCTCGCACGCCGCGCAGAGGGTCAGGCAGGGAATCTGCTCCTCGTCTGCGCGCGCCTGCAATCGCTGCGCCAGCGGCCCGCCGGTGGGCAGGTCTCCCTCTGCGACGTTGACCACATAGAGCCGCGGTTTGGCGGTCAGCAGGCTGAAATCGGTGGTCCAATCGGCGTGCGCTTCGGGCGTGAAGCCGAGCGGCTGCGGATCGAAGCTGTGCGCGGGCTGACCGCTGTTCAGGTGTTGGCGCAGGCTGGCCAGCCAGGCCAGTTGGTCCGCGAAGTCACGCGGCCGGCCTTTGGCCTGGCCCTGCACCTTCTCGATGCGCCGCTCGGTCGTCGCCAGGTCGGCCAGGACCAGCTCCAGATCGAGCGTATCCAGGTCGCTCAGCGGATCCACGCGCTCGCCGGCCGGCGGCACGTTGGCATCCTCGAAGGCGCGCAACACCAGCAGGACGGCGTCCACGTTGCGGATGTGACCCAGAAACTGATTGCCGAGTCCGGCGCCCTCGTGCGCGCCCTTGACCAGCCCTGCGATGTCCACGAACTCGATGGTCGCGGGCGTCACCTTCTCCGGTTTGACCAGCGCAGCCAAACGCTCCAGCCGCGCGTCTGGCACGGCCGCCACACCGACATTGGGTTCGATGGTAGTAAACGGATAGGGCGCGGTGGCCGCGCCCGCGGACGTCAGCGCGTTGAAGAGCGTGGACTTACCCACATTGGGCAGCCCGACGATGCCGATTTGCAGGCTCATGGCGACCTCCGGGGCTGGATATTGACTTCCAGCATCCAACATCCAACTTCCAGCATCCAACTTCCAGTCTCAATTTTGCGTTTTGCACGAGTTCTATTATAATGCAAAACGTCGTCGGGGAGTAGCGCAGTCCGGTCAGCGCGCACGGTTCGGGTCCGTGAGGTCGGAGGTTCAAATCCTCTCTCCCCGACTTTGACCTCAAGGGTAGTCGAAATGAGTACCCGTGAGGTCTCTGACTAAGAAATCCTCACAACCACAGACCACACGGTTCCTCGGTTTCCAGGTCGCTCTCTAGGCTAAAAAAACGCAGCCGCCCGTTATCGGTATTCAACTAACGGATTATCGGTATTGCCGCCCAGAGAGGAGACCTCACGGATGAAAAAATCTACTATCACGCTGTCCCAGGCCTGCGACGGGCTGGTGCGCTACAAGAGCGCCACCGGCCTGAGCCCCAACACTATCCGCAATTATCGCACGACCTTCG
>Ga0194113_10003187_pt1 | contig 22094 bp, 13 predicted proteins | sample TA2MahC200mmetaG_FD_146193 | JGI IMG/M metagenome (GOLD analysis project Ga0194113, IMG submission 146193) | Freshwater microbial communities from Lake Tanganyika, Tanzania - TA2015017 Mahale Deep Cast 200m | ecosystem: Environmental > Aquatic > Freshwater > Lake | place: Tanzania: Lake... | reverse complement strand
TCGGTTCACTGAGCGACAGGCGCGAAGTACTTCTCCAGCATGCGTGCGACGACCTGGGCGCCGCGGACGTTGGCGTGCGTCACGTCGCGCATGAACCACGTCACGTCGTGCTGCTGCGCCGCCAGGTACTCGTTCCACAACTTGCGCAGGTGAAGGAACTCGACGCGCTCCTCCGCGGATCGACGTAATTACGGTGACTCGGCTGCCCGGATACTGCCGTTGGATCAGCTTGTCGAGCGGCGAACTGCCGGTGTCGTTGCCGATGCTATCGCCCAGGATCACGATCCGCAGCGGTTCGCCGCGTCGCAGCTTCTCGATGGTGCGGGGAATCAATGTCCAGCGGTCGCGCGGCGGCTGGTACTGCACGGGCGGTAGCGTCGCGTACAGCCGGTCGGCCCAGTCCAGCACCTGCTGGTCCGTCGCCGTCGCGAGCGTCACGTTGCGGATGCAGATCGTGTGACCATCCTTCGGCGACGCCGGGAAGAACCACAGCCGCGCCGAAGCCGCATCGGCCTTGGCCTGGAAGTACAGTTCGTTGTCGATCCAATCGTCCGTCTGGAAGATGCCCGAGTTGTGATCGGCAGGCAGCATCTGGCCGTCGGCCGCAAAGAACATCGCCGCCCAGTAGCCCGGAACTTGCGCGTGCGATTGAAACGTCAAGCGATAGTACTGATGCGGCGTCACGCCGAACGGAGAGCTCTGCCAGTAGCCATTCTCGACGCTCACGTAGCCGAAGTCGCCAGACTTCGAGTCCGAACTCTCACGAGTTCGGCTACCGGGAACCCAACCGCCTTTGGCTGGCGTCTGGATCCCAGAAAATTGCAGCAGTTCCCAGCCGGCCTTGGCCGGGTCGGACTGGAAGTCGACCGCCAGGATGCCGGGCTTTGCTGGCTGAGCGGCCGCGGGCACGAGGCCGTCGGCCACCTTCGCGGCCGCGTCGTCGGCCGCGCTGGCCGTGATCTCCGCCTGCGGTGCCAGGTTGGGGTTTTCGGCAGCAGTCACGGCGACGTGGCTCATGGCAGCCAGCAGTACAAGCAATGCGATTCGGTTGATGGTCGGTTCCTTTCGTTCAGATTCGCTCAGAAGAGTTTGTCTTAACATGGTTCGCATCAATACCTCCGCACCACCACCAGCCGGCTACCCTGGGCGGGCAGGCCTTTGAGCGTCAGGGTGCGGCCGTCATAATCGAATTCCGGCCCGGGCGCCTTGTCCTCGGCGTGGAGCTGCCGTACGCCGACGAACTCCTGCCAGATCAGCTTCTGCTCGACGCCGAGCACCGCGAGATCCAGCTTGAGCACGGCATCCTTGGCCGCCTTCTCGTCGCGGTTCTGCACCAAGAGCAGCACGCGGTCGGGAAGCTGCCACAGGCCGACCTGGATGGCCGCGTCCGCACAGGTGACGAACGGGTTGCGCCAGTAGGGGTGATAGGCGGTTCTCTCGTCGTTGACCCCCCAGTCGAGCACGCTGTCCGGCATCCTGGGCAGTTGCGGGATGTAGGGGTTGAGCCAGGAGTCGTGCAGCCAGACCCATTGGGCCTGAACGCGTTTGGCGGCATCCCGCTTGGCCTCATCTTTCGAGTCCATGTTGGCCATCCAGCAGATGGGCACACCCCAACTCTCCGACACGCTCATGCTGCGCATGCGCTCAATGGGCATGTTGTCCACCCAGTCGAGCGGGCTGGAATCAATGGCCCAGTTGCGCTCGCCATCCAGCACCGAGTCCACCCAGGGCATGGCCACCGGCACGTAGGCGTTGCTGGAATGGAAACCGTTGGCGCCCGGCACCAGCCCGGCGTCGTACTGGAGCGCATGAAGCCGCATGAAAAAGCGGCGCAGGTTCCAGCCGTTGTAGCCGCGCTGGACGCGGCCGTCGGGCAGTTGGTAGGCCAATCCACTGAGCAGGTCCTTGAACAGGATCGGGAAGGTCAGGTCCCAATAGGTCGAGCGTACGCCGCCGCGCGTGAACGCCGGCTCGAAGAGCGACATGGCGTAGTCGGTGTAGGTCTCGTTCCAGGTGTCCGGCTCCCACTCGTTGCCGAAGTAGGCGTAGAGGTGGTCTTCCAGGGTTTTGCGGCCGTAGCCGTAGATCTGGAAGGACATGTGGGTGAAGTTGACGCCGGAGCGCGCCGCGTAGGGGTCGCGCCACTGCTGGCCGCGGGCATGCGCGTCGGCCGCCTTCTTCTGCTCGGCCCACAGGCTCTCCCACTCCTCGGGATACCGGGATTCGGGATGGATCCAGTTCACGTGTTTCAGGCCGCCGCCGGGATTCTGATAGACCTTCTCCCCGCTCTTGGAATCCTTGCGAACCCCGCGGAACGGCGTGAAGAAGGTGCCGTCCTCGGTCGCCTGCGTTGTGCGCCAGCCCTTGACCAGCGGCTTGAACGGCGTGGCCATGTAGCTCAGGGCCAGCGTGCGCGGACCCTTGAGTTCCGTGGGGATCGCGACGATGTGGTTGATGAACACCACCGCGCCGTCCTTGCGTACGGCCTCGTGGGCCGGCACGGCGTTGTCCTGCACCCAGCCCTTGTCGTTGTCCGCCCACCAGAGGAAGCCGCGGCGCTCACTGCCGATCCACACGGTGGGATAGAAAGATCCGACGGTCATGCCGCTGCCGGTGATGCCGGTTTCGAGCGTGGACCAGAGACGCCCCGTCTTATTGTCGGGCAGCAGCATCGTCGTCCGGCTGGAGAAGTTCTCGCCCGGGCCGATGCACAGCAGGCCATCGGCATCCGTGTCGGCAAGCGGATACTCGATGCGCAGGGCTTCGACCTTCACGGGCGCCTGGCCCGCCGGCGCGTAGGTCAGGTCGAGATAGACCAGGCCGTCCTGCTCGAGCCAGCCGGCGGCGCTGAACTTCAGCCCGGCGCCCTCCGCGCTTCCCTCGAAGCGCACGCGCCAGTCCTTCTGCTCGGTGATCTTCGATTTGCCGACCGGGATGACGGTCTCCTTGCCGCCTGCCGTCACTACGATCCGCGCCGGCGCCGCAAGCACCGCCTCGCCGGCCGAGCGGACAGCCGCCGGCAATCCGAGCGAGTCAAGGGCATATTCGCGGCCCAGACATTTCACCGCGTTCTCCTGGCACGTCAGCGCAGTGTATGGCGGAAGCACACGCTCCACATCGCCGTGCTTCTTCCCCCACCAGCGCGCGAACTCCTTGGCCTCGTCCTTCTTTTCGAAGCCGCCGGTCATGGGTCCGAGCTTCGTGCCGTCGGCCAGTTCCATCGTGGCCTCGACCCGGTACTTGCCCGGCGTCAGCGGCGGGAGCTGAAGCATGCCCTGCAGATAGTATTCGGCGACCTGCGTGATGCGGCCTTCGGCCACCGGCTTGGCACCGCCGCCCTCCGGCAACACCCGGTAACTCAGCGCCTTGGCCTGCGCCGGGTCATCGAGATAATAGGTGTCGCCTTTGACCAGCAGCCATGACCGCACCGGGTTGAACTGCGTTTCGAAGGCGAATTTCGTCGGATCCGGCGGCGTCACCGGCGCCAGCATCTGCGCGTAGGCGCCCAGCTCGACCGGCGCCTCGTACCGGAACAGTTGCTTGTCGCCCGACTTGACTTCCACGGAGAACTGCCCCTTCTTGACCGCCTCGGGCAGCTTCTCGTCGAGAACAAACTCGGCGGACTTGCCGGGCGGCACGGTCAGTTTCTCGTTCTTTTTGATGGCATCGGCGACGTTCACCGCGAGCGCCAGCTCCACCGGCTCCTTCGCGGGGTTGAACGCGCGCACGGTCAGCGCCGCGGTGCCGTCGGTGGCCAGGTTGTTCAGGCTGTCCATCGTCATCTGCACGGCGGGCGTCTGCTCGACCAGGGTCATCACGTTGAAGCCGAACGGGTCCAGGTACGGCCCGCGGCAGGGGATGCGCGCCTGCATCCAGCCGGGGAAGTGGTTGATGCCGAGCAACATCTTCCACTGGTCGCCGGCCCGGTGCGGGCCTTCGAGCTCGAAGTCCTGCGGGGTGGCGCGCATCTCCATCTCCCACCAGCGGCCGCCATTCGGCGCGCTGCCGGGCTCGGTGAGGCGCGCCTTGATGACGAACTGCGGGTTCCAGCTCTTAAACTGCTGGCCCAGCGCCAGGCGCGAGCAGTCGCCGATGAAGCCCAACGCGTTCAGGAACCACTTGTAGGAGTTGGCCTTGTTCGCGGCGGGCACGTTGGCGCCCATGGGGAACCAGTTCAGTTCCAGGGCGTCGTCCCAAACGTATGCCAGGCCCGGCGATCGGCCCGCCGGTACGTTCGGCTTGTACCCCGGACGCAAATAGGTCCGACACGCGAAGTAGAGGTGATCCGGATCCCAGCCGAGGAAGAAGGTCGTTGGCCGGGGAAGGAGCGGTTTGCTCATGTCCGTGGACTGGTCGGCCACGCCGCTTACGGCCATCGCGCCCTGCCACTCGGCCGGGTCAATGGCGCCGTCGATGGTGGGTGCTGTCGCCATGCGCGGCACGGCAAACGACGGCGCTTGGTCCGTCTTTGGCTCGTCCCCGCGGGCCAGCGTGACGGTCAGAATGAGAGCCGTCAGGACGGCGGTTGTCATCTTGGTCAGGTTCAACATACAGCTTCTCCTCATGGTTCTTTCCGGGGCGCGGCCTCGAGCAGGATCAGCCGGTAGTCGTGCGGCGGGATCTCGACGGTGAGCGTGCCCTTCGCGCCGTCGGCCTGCCAGGTCATCGGCAGTTCCTGTGCCTGACCCCAACCCTTCAAGTCTTTCGCCTTGAGCGCGCCACCGGCGGGCAGTTTCACGCCGAGCGCGGCGGCGTCAACCGTGACGGTCACGCCCTTTCGCCTTTCCTCCGACTGGTTGAACACCAGCACTTGCAGCCGGTTGCCCTGACGGTGGGCGCTGGTCAGGATCCCGGCGGTGTCGCTGGCGAGGGCCGCCGCGACCTGCGGCTCCCAGTAGGGATAGAAGACCATGGGCTGGGCCGGGTCGAACGGCGCCCAGGAGAGCCCGTTCCAGTTACCGCCAAGGTCATGCAGCCGGCAATACCCCTGCAGGGAGCGAACCGCCAGATGGCTTGTCTTCGCATCCGCCTTGAGCGCGTGCGACATCTGGTCGAGCCAACGGGTCGGAATGCCCCATTTGCCGGCCGGATTGCCCAGCGCCTGCATGCGTCCCGGCGTGTACTTCTTCGAGAACCACGGCTGCTCGGGAGTCAGCTCGGGATTGTTCTCGCCCTCGAGATAGTAGTCGACGAAGGCGTGGGCGGAGACCATGTTGCCGTCGGTGCTGTGGCACCAGATCCACGTCTGCTCATGGCCCTGATCGAGGAAAAGCTGGCGCAACCGTTTGTAGAACTGGCGAACCCGGGTAAACGAGAAGCCGGGCTGGACCTTGCCGTTCAACTCCGGGCGGTCGGGCAGATCGAGGACGTAGCCGGCGCCACTGAGGACGTTGGCGTCCATCAGCGGCTCGGTGATGTCGAAGTACAAGCCGCTGATGCCCGTGCCCCTGATCCAGGCGTCGTAACACCAGATCCGGTAGTCAATCTGCTCCTGCGCCATGCCGGCGTAGTCGAGATTGCCGCGGTTGACGTGCGGCGCGAGGTACCCGCACACGTCCGAGCTCTGCTTGCCCTTGGGCATGCGCGGATCGTCCACGTCCGTGAGGTGAACAGTCGCCTGCATCTGGTAGGGCGTGAAGGCCTTTCCCCCGCCTTCGAACCACTTGCGGCTGCCGATGTGGGCGTCCCAATGGATCGGGTACGCGTGCGGGGCGTGATGACCCCCGATGTAGGCCCAGCTCATCTCCGGCAACTGCAGCCGCATGCCGTTCCAGTCCCACGGTCTGTAGGTATGAACCATGTCCCCAAAGCCGGTGAAAGCGGTGCGCAGGTCGAGGCGGCTCAGGCGATCCTGGTAATCGGGAGTCACGGGGCGGATCGGCGTGGCCTGCAGGCTGAATTCCACCGTCCGCGCGCGGTCGAAGGCGAAGGGCCGCGCCACCAAGTTGAGCACGAGGCAAACGCCGTCGTCCCCCCGCACCACCTCGATCGAGGGGTGCTGCTTCATCTCCGCCTTGTCGGCGGGCACCCAGTCCTTGTCGTTGTCCGCCATGAAGGCCAGGCCGCGGGTGGCGCCGCCAAGCCAGACATAGGGGCGGAAGTTGCCGGCGAGCTGGGCGACGCCGTATTCCTCGTTTACCGGTTTGTCGCTCAAGACGCTGCTCTGGCCGCTGTGCCACAACCGGCCGCTCCGGGCAGGGTCCAGGGTCAGGCTGTTGACCGTATGGCGGAACCACTGGCCCGGGCCGCCGCCTACGGCGTGCAGTTGCGTGGCGTACTCGCCCTTCAGCGGCACGACCAGGCGCAGCGCGTCCACCCGGGCGCCGGGCTGGGGCGGCACGATGCGGACACGGTGCAGAGCGTAGCCGTCGTACTCGAGGGTGACGGCGGTTTCGATGCGCCAGCCGCCGCCGCTCAGGGCGCCGCTCCACGAGGCCTGGTGGTCGGCCACCTGCACGTCGCGCGGGGCGGCCCCGGGCGCGAGCGTGACGGCTTTGCCGTCCTGCACCAGTTCCACCTTCACCGGTCCGGCAAGGATGTCGCGCGGCGCCTGGTCGAGGCCGCTCTGTGCCTTCGTATCGATGCCCGTGAGCAGGCCGCCGCCGTTGACGCGATAGGTCCGGCCCCAGCAGGAGAAGGCGACGCCTTCTGCCTTCTGACCGCTGACCGCTGACTTCTGAGGTGCGATGGGCGTCCACGGCGGCTGCACCTTGGTGCTGATCCCGAGCGTGTTGCCCAGCCAGGGCAGGTCCTTCTCGTGGTCGTAGCGGATGAAGTTCTGCCACGCCCGGCCGAGCACCTTGCGCTCCTGGTCGAGGGCAAGCGCTTCGGCGCGATAGACCCCCGGCGTCAGCGCCGGGAGTTCTTCGTCCACGGCCAGGGAAACGGCGCCGACCACATCCTTGGAAAACATCGCCCCTCCGGTTCCCCCCGCAGACCGCCACCACGCACCCGAATCCAACCCTTTTGCTGACGGTGTGGACCAAGTTTCGTTGCCGCCCACCCCACTAACCCCATGTGGCTGATAGTGCTCAATCTGCCGGTATTCGCCTTTCGGGTTGAGGGTGTCGGCCTTCTCGTTGATGAGATAGAACCACGTGCCGGTGGCGCCGCCCTGGGTGGCGGCGAGTTCGCCGCCGGGCGAAAACGCCTGCCGCACGCCATATTGCTCGAGCGTCAGCAAGCCCCGCAGGGACAGCGTGTCGGATCCGGTTACGTGGAACTGGATGCGGTCCCCCGCCTTGACCGCCACGTCCTTGACCACCACGGGCAGCCAGTTCACCCGGTCCCTGACCCCGGTCCACGCCATCAGTTCCTTCGTTCCGCCGGCCTGAACGTGCTGGATGCACAGGCGCTCGCCGGGATGGGAATCGTCAAACCAGCGATGCCGGGCGGCCATGTCGATGGACACCACGCCGGTTACGGGCGCGCGCCATTCCAGGACCGCGGCGCTGCCATGTACTCCATAGACAATGACCTGGGCGTCCGCCGCCGTCGTGTTGCCTTTGGGCTTGAGTACGGCCAGCGGCGCCTTGTCACCGGAGCGGCGAATCGACACCTCGTAGTCCCGGATCCGGTGCAACGTGCTCAGCTTCGTCGGATTCAGCTTACCGTAGAACCGGTTCAGGATCGGGTCGTAATCCCCTTGGAACGAAAAGTCAGGCTCCTGAGCGGCCGGTCCGGCCTTGGCGAATCCGGCCGCCATGTTGACCGGCCGCAGCGCCGCGCCGGCCCCGGCCAGCCGGGCCGACGACCACTCCTGCTCGAAGCGGTATATGTTCCAGAATTCAACCCGGTCCCCGGTCCAGAATTTCCAGTCGCTGGAGACGACGCTTGCTGTCTGGTCATCCGCCCCGTAATCGCGCGCCAACAGCACCCGCCAGGTCTCGCCCTCCTTGACGGCTTCGACCTTCATCTCGGCCAGCGGGATGGCCACCTCGCAGCGCCACTCGGTCTTCTCCCCGTTGAAGGACTGCTTGAGCTTCGGATTGAGAAGGTTGACGCCCCACGCATGGATGGGCGGAGACGGAAAAGTCACCCGCGCGCCGCCGATCTTCCAGAAGTGTTCGAAAGCCGATACGGCGCCCATCAGGTTCACCCGGATCAGGTAGTGGCTCGGCTCGTCGCCGCGGTTGACCCGGCCCGGCGCCAGGCCGATGACGAAACTGCTGTCCAGACCATCCAGGCCCCATTGTCCCCAGATTTGCCGCTGGCCGGGGTCCACTCGCGCGGCGCGACGGTCGAACGCTGGGCGATATACACGTGCGTGTCGTCGTAGCCGATCCAGAAGGTGACCGGCCGGGCATCGGCCACCCGGTCGAACTGGGCGATCATGCCGGTAACCTGCGCGGCGCCGTCCCACTCGCCCGGGGCGAGCACGCCGTCGATGGTGGGTGCTGTCGCCATGCGCGGCACGGCAAACGACGGCACTTGGTCCGTCTTTGGCTCGTCCCCGCGGGCGAGCGTGGTGGCCAGGGCAAGAGCGGCAAGAGTTGTAGAGCGGCTGCCGACCGCGGGCACGAGGCCGTCGGCCACCTTCGTGGCCGCGTCGTCGGCCGCGCTGGCGGTGATCTCCGCCTGCGGGGCCAGGTTGGGGTTTTCTGCGGCGAATGCGGCGGCGAACAGGCCGGCCAGCAGCGCGGCGACCGCGGCATATTCAGGGAAGCGGGCAAGGCCCCGAAATTGGCGAGTCATCGTGTTGCTCATCTGGTTGTTGAAGTTGATCATGAATGTGCGACCTGCCTGAGACACTGCGACACACTATTCCGCCTTCTGGTGCGCCCGAGACTTGCGCATGCGCCCGATCGCCTCCAGACGGCCGGCATCCGGTTTGCCGCCTGCGCCCAGCGTCGGGCAGAGCCACCCGCCCTCGTCATGCTCGTTCCACGCATAGACGATCACGGTCTTCGCCGGACACTGCTCCGCCCAAGCCATGGCCTCTCCGACGTGCGCGGCCAGCTCCTCCGGCGTCGGCAGCACGTAGAACTTGTCCAAGCCGACGTTCGGCTTCTGCCACGCCGCTTCCCACGGCACGGGCCGCTCGACGCGCGGCCGCCGGTCCCAGCCCGCCATGGCCAGCGGCACTACCTCCGCCCCTGTTGCGGCGCACGCATTCCAGAACCCGCGCGCCGCGCCGGCCAGCTCCGCATAAGGCGCGCCTGCGCCGTTCGCCTGCCGCGCGTAGTCGGAAATCGCATTCGCGCCCACCGTGTCCGCCACTCGCTTGACCTGCGTGGCCGGGCCCTCGTTCATCACGACGACGTACGGGTCGCCCAGCCCCGCCGCGCGCGCCTCGGCGCGCAGGCGCGCAAGCAGTTCCCGCGCGCCAGGCGGTCCGCCCCACGCCTGGATCCAATTATCCTCCGGCTGGAACCGCATCAGGTAGAGCAGCGGCCTGCCGCCGCACACGGTCTGGTAACCGGGCTCCTTCATATAGCGGACAACCCTCGCGACGCCCGCCTCCCATGTCGCTCGTCCGCCGAACGTGCCCGGCCCTGCGATGGCGCAGAAGTTCACGTCGCGGCGGCGCGGGCTGCTCAAGTAAAGCGAGAGGCCCTGGCTCATGCAGTTGCCCTCCGCGTACAGCAGAAACGCCCAGTAGTCGAGGCCACCGGCTTTGGCATAGGCGATCTCGCGGTCGAGCACTTCCTGCGTGTAGCCGTCGATACGCAACGTGTCGTGGGTATCCACGCGCGCGAAGAAGGGCGCGCGCCAGCGGTAGCGTTGCGGGTTGAGCGAGGCCTCCATCGCCTTCACCGGCCCGCCCGCCCCGCCGTGCGCGGTTGCCGCGACAGGCGTGTGCCAGGCGTCCCAGCGGATCGCGCCGACCGTCACAGGGTCGCCTTCCCAGCCGCGCGGCGCCAATCGGAACGAATACACGTCGCACTCGCGCAGCGCGAAGCGCAGGCGCACCGGTTTCCCGGCGATGGCGGCGAGGTCCGGGGTGTTCTTCCATCTCACCTGCCGCTCGATCGCGTCGCCGATGAGGGCCTGGCAATCCTCCAGGCCGAACCCCGGCAGTGCCTGGCCCGAAGAAGCGTCCTGGATCTCGACCCGCAGCGAGCCGGCTGCCCCGGTGCTGAAGTTCACGAACAGGGCATTGCCGGCGAAGAGGAGGGGCTTGGTCAGCAGTTCGCCGCCGTCGGCGCCGGCGTTCACGGAGATGAAGCCGTCGGTCCGCAGGGTGTAGCGATCGCCGTTGATGTGGTACACCGACATTTCCGCGTCACCGGTCGGCACCACGTTCAGCCAGGCGGAGTTCGCCTTCCGAGCCCAGCGTTGCGGGTCGAGGCCCGGTCGGATGAACGCCTCGCGGAAGGTGCGCTGGTAGGCGGCGGAACCGGCGCGCATGGTCATGAGGACGATGTCGGACGAGCCGTTGTTGCCCTCCACCGGCTCTCCCATCTCGATGCCCTGCGTGAAGCGCATCATCGTCGCGATGTAGATGTGGGGGGCGCGAAAATAGGGATGCGTCTGACTCGTGTAGAGTTGTTCACCCGGAAGATTGGCGCCGGTGTCGACCAGCGGCGTCCAGGTGATGAAGTCGGGCGAGGTCGTCCGACTGACCCGCCGCTGGAACTTCTTGTGCGGATCCGTCTGTGGCGGCTCGATCTTGCCCCAGGTGCGGACAAAACAGACATAGCAGTTCTCGGCCTCGGACCAGAAGGCCGGACTCGGCCCATCGAAGGGCCAGGGCGTTCCGGGGGCCGAACTTGGCGTCTTCACGACAGGCGCGTCCTGGATCTTGCTCCAGTGAATACCGTCGGCGCTCTTGAAAGCGACCAGCCCGGTCCCTCCCGATCCCGCCAGCGCTTTGTACCGGGCGTCCGGTCCGACACCGGGCCGGCTGTCGAGGAAGGGGGTGAAGTTGTGGGTGAACGGAACCTGGCGGGCCAGGATCACATTGCCGCCCTTCGAGCTTTGGATCTCCGTGATGTCCAGGTCGGGGAACGTCCATTCGATGCCGTCGCGGCTTTCCGCATAGCAGGTGATCTCGTTCGGTTCGTTGTCTGCGTTGCGCGTCTGTCGCCCGATTTCGTACCCGGGAATGTCGGAACGGTAGTACGCCCGGTAGAGATCCCCGTCCTTGAGGATGGTGCCGTACGGGCCGCTCGGCAGCGGGCTCTTGGCGGGCGCTTGCTTGACCGGCCCATGCAATCGGAATGCGACGCCCGTCATGCGCTCGACGAGATGGTCGTCGACGAACAGCTCCAGTCGTGTGCCGATCTCAATGGGTTTCGAGCTCGTGCTCTTCTCCTGCGCGGCGAGTGGCGATGGGGTCATCATCAAAAGCAGGCCGGCGGCAACGGCCGCCGACAGCGTGTGGATGCTGGAAAACATACTTTGTCCAAGACAATGTCGGCGAGTCATGCGGCGGTTCTCAGGTCTTTGTTGGATGCGATTCTTGGGCTTGGCCGAACAGCCACGTTCAATCTCGGCCCCCCCTCCAGACCCGCAGGGACCGAATGAGCGGTCCCGCGCCGTACTCACTGAGTGCGAAGGTCCGCTTGCGATCCGGCGCCAAGGGATAGGACAAGGCGGTGTCGATCCGTAGTTCGCGGTCAACCCAGACTCGCAGTTGCGAGCGGCGCTTTTCGACTCGCAGGGTATGGTCCCCCGCCTCCGGCATCGGCCGCGGATCCCGCGCCAGCAGCATCCACTCCACCGGATGGATGCTGTCCACCTCGATGCCGTTAGGATATTTCGGGGCGGCGAAGACGACGCGATAGCCATCGAAGCTATCGCCGTCCACGGCAATCTGCAGCGACCAATTGGGGTTTCGTTCCGACGCCGGATCCGCCGGCGGAGTTGAATCGCCGTCCACTTTGGCCGCCGCAGACAGCTCGACCTCGATCGCCACGTCGCCGCCGACCGGCTCGGTCCAGCGCGTGACCGCGAGTCCATGCTCGCCGAATGCATGTGGCAATGTCGCAAACCGCAGACCACCGTCCTCCAGCCGGATCCCGTTGGGCGCGGGTACGATCCTCCGCCGGGCGGTGAGCAGGCTCTCCTCGTTGCAGAAAACCGTCTCCAATTGCGGGGGCACGGCCTTCAACGTGCGGAAGTCCAGGTTGCAGACCGGCTGCCACGCTTGAATTCCCTGGCTGTCGGCCGTGCAGGCTTCGCCGGCGGCCACCTCGACGCCCGGCCCCCCGTCGGCCCAATGCACGCGGCCTTGGTGGACTCGCGCCCGGGACTCCACCGGAGCTGCGAGCAAATCAAACGCCGTGCCGAGCACCGTCAAATCCGCGTGCGGGGTCTGGAAGACCAGGGGCTGGCCCGGCGGCTGTTTCGCCACGTCGCAACGCACCATGCCGGTCTTCACTTGGACTTGGCGTGCAGCCTTTCCCGGAAGAAAGCCTACGTCCGTCGAGCCATCCATGCGGATGCTGGTCCCGTCGGCCAGGCGCAGTTCCGCCGAGGCGTTCGGGCCGGTCCGGATGCGCTCGCCGGGCCGGATCGGCTCGCCGGTGTTGGCCGGGATGCGCTGGCCATCCCGCAGGATCTGTACTTCCCCCTGAGTTGACGCGATGGTCGGCCGCAACCCAGCCCCTTGCCCCATCCACCAGATGATCATGGCTCCTGCCACCAGCACGCCGGCACCGGCCATGGCCCAGCTGCGCCAAGGCCAGACGAACCGATCCATCAACCCGCCCGCCGTGTCGCGTCCCGGGTTGCGCCGCCGCGACTCCTCATCTTGGACGAACGCGCCCGCTGACTCGCGCCGAACCTCGCCCACGACGGCGGAACGGACTTGCTGTTCAAAGACATTGGCCTCGACGAAGGCGCGGAGGTGATCGGGATGTGCCTTCAGCCAAGCCAACAACTCCTCGTATTCCGCCTCCGAGAGGGCGTTGTCCAGATAAGCGGTAATCAACGGGTGGGGCTCGGTCATGTGGTCCGCCTTTGCATTCGCAACTGCTGTTCGACACAGGCGCGGAGCTGCTCACGGATGCGTTGCAGCGCCACGCGCACCGCGGCGCTCTTGCTGCCGATGTGCCGGGCGATCTCCTCGGACTTCAGCTCCTCGAAGTAGCGCAACCGTACCATCAGTCGCGGTCGCGCCGGCAGACGTTCCAGGCAGATCTCCAAGGCGGACGAGCGCTCAGTCGCGGCGGCCGCCGTTTCCGCCCACAGCTCCGTGAACTGGGCTAACAACTCCGTGTCGAAACAGACCCGGCTTCGCGCGGCATCCCGATGGAAGCCGCGCACCTGATGCTGAGCGACGCCCAGCGCCCAGGCAAGAAACGGGCGGTCGCCGTCGTATTCGCCGAACCGGCGGAACAGGACAAGCGCCGTGTCCTGCGCGAGGTCCTTGGCGGCGGCGCCATCGCGGACAGTGGCGTGGATGTAGTTTACCACGGCCTGCTGAGACTCCGCCCACAGCCGCATGAAGCGCTCTTGTTCCTGCTCATTCAGCATCGTCACAGTGTATTGCCACCACCGGGATCAAGTGTAACAAGAAAAACGGACAATGACCTCTGTGGCAATACTGCCGCGCCGTCTGTGTAACGTCACGCCATGCTGCTCGAAGCGCGGGGTTTCCGGCGCATCGCCGCCACCGCGCGACTTCCGCCGCGAGCAAATCGAGATTTGGGTCGCCAGACAGCCAGCGCTCTTTCGCAGGGTGGTCGAGCCCTTTCAGTCGTTGCGGGGGGCTTTAAGCCGGTAGAAGACGTTGGTCGGGCCCAGCGGCACGTCGTTGGTCACCCAGATCTCCCGCTCCCCCGGTGCCGCATCGTAGCTCACCAAAGTCTTCCACACCCGGTCTCCAAGCCCGGCCTGGTAAATGACACTGCGTGAGGTTCAGGCCGTCATCCCCAAACCCGTCCAAGTTCCCGGCGCTGCGACCCACACGGTTCAGCAAGACTGCAAATCCGCTGGAATGGACCAGGTAGCCATACAGGTCGCCGTTGAACGCGACTTCCTCCGCGCCGCTGATGTTCAGCGTGACGTTCACGTCCGTGATGAGGTTGTCGGAAATGCTGCTGAGCGTGCGCGTGTCCGACCAGCCGTTCACGTTGTTGTCCGGAATCAGGCCGTTGTTTTGGAAGCCGGAGTTGGAGGTGAGGATGAGGGTCACGTTCTCAATCTTGGTCTGGTCCGCCGGCACCACGCCGCTGTCGTTGCCGTTGCCGCTGGCATCGGCGGCTGAGTTACTTGCCAAGCAAGCTTCGGGCCTCGTCCATCAGTTCGTGCTCGAAAGCGCTGGCATAGGCGTCGAGTGTGGCACTCCGGAGACGCAACCTGGCACCTGTCCGACGCCAAGCCGACACGGCGGTGAAGATCTCGCGCAGAATGCTCTTCGCGGTCGAAGCCTTGATCCCAAAGCGGCCCGCAACGGCCAGCGCTCCACCAATGCTGGGTTCTTCCTGCTCCTCGCTGATCGGCGTCTTGCTCACGCGGGCACGGTCCATCTCGGGCACTGGATTGAGGTCGTAGGCTGGTGAAAGCGCCCAGCGCCCGGCTTCGACCATGAGGAAGCCGTGGTTGCGGAGATGGTCATCGTAGTTGCTGGCCAGAAGCGAAAAGACCAGTCGCCGCCAGAGTTCGCGCAGGTCGCCCGCAACGTCGTGGCCAAACTGCCGGATGGCGTCAGCCAACAATGTGTAAGCGCCGGGACCCCTTGGGGAGAGTCCCAGCAGGCTGGCCCCGGAGAGGAAGGGGATGCGGACATTGCCCACCCGGTCAAAGCGGGTGATGACCGCCACGCTGTGGCGGCCCACGGGCACCAACCGGTGCTGGACGACGCGAATGCCGGCTTCCGCAGCGAGGGTGAGCGCCAGAACTTCGCCGCTGGCGATGTCCCGGGTATCGTCAGGCTTGGGGAACTTGGCCAAGGCGAGCTGGCCATCGGCCAAGCTGACGGCTGCCTTGGGCCGGGCACCGCCCAGGGGCGAGCCGGCCCCGAGGAGGAAGCGCAAGTCCGCCGCCGTGTCGGTTTCGGAGTGAATCGCGTCGGCGGCGCGCAGTAGTGCTTGGAGGCGTATGAGCGGCGGGAGCTTGCCGGTGCTGACGGCCAGAAATGGGCTTGTGGCGTCGAGGCGGAATCGCAGCGCCCCGAGCCGCGAGGCGTCATCAAGCGCCAGCACAGAGTCAATGTCCCGATACGGCTTCTGGGCCAGCACCTGCTTGCGGACGGCTCGCTCGATCAGGATTCGCCCCCAGCGATCCGGGCCGCAATCCTGGATGGCACCAAACAGCACCGGGCTGTGCTGGACCCCGGTTTGCAGCGGCAGCGAGGTGGGATCAATCGAAAAGGCACCCGCCCGCTTCAGCCATTCCGGGGCATATTCAAACGCCACCGCCGAACCACGCCCGGTGGGGTGGAGCCGCCCTGCGAGCCAAGTCTGTCCTCCCCAATCAATGTGAACTTCCCAACTCATGTGCGGGCACGGCGAATGCGTTGAGGCAGGCGGCGTTCGTCCAAGCCGAGGGCAAGATCGTCGCTCGCGGGCGCCGCCAGACCGGCCAGACGATCATGCAGTTGAAGCACAAATGCGGCGGTGGCCAGCGTGCCCAGCGCCACCGTTGGGTCGCCGCGCTCCAGCCGCCAGAGGGTATCGCGGCTGATGAAGAGCCGCCCCGCCATGTCGGCGGTGGAGATCCCGCGCTTGCGCCGGGCGAGCGCCAGATCACGGCCCAGCTTGCGCAGCGCGTGAGCAGCAGGCAAAGGCATGTTGGGTGCAGACGACATGGGGGCATTGTCCGCTATGGCGGACATTATGTCTAGGAACGTCAGCTATACCGGTCGTTACTTGACAGTGTTCACCCCCGCCAGACAACTCAATTCGCTGAAGCTGGGAGCAAGGCCAGTTCGCGCACACAACCGCAGCCGCAGGGTCCCGGTGACGGGGTTAGGGACGAGTCCAAAACGCCATCATGATCTTCGCCAGGATTTGCTCCCCGAATTCGTTGGCGTGAACCACGTCACGGTAGAACACGTGGGGATGCCGTTGCGAGGAGCGAATGTACTCGGCCCACGGCCCCGTCATCTCGAGATAGGCGCAGCGTTGTTCCGCCGCCAGCGCCTGGAGGGCTTCACCATAGGCGCCGGTTCCCGAGTGGGGCGCCGAGGCCAGCGCCACCGGATCGCGCGGGTCCACCGTGCCGAAGGCGCCGGTGGCGAGCAGGATTTCGACCTCGGGCAGACCGGCGCGCAACTGCCGGATGACTTCGCGAATACTCGCAATGTCTCGCTGGCTGATGCCGCCGATGTAAACCAAGTCCGGCTTCCACGGGAGGATGTATTTCGCCACGCGGCCTTCCTCGCGGTAATGCTGGCCGCCGCCGCCGCCGCGCACGAACACCCGCGCCTCGAGGCGCGCCTTGGGATACGCCTCCTGCAACTGCGCCACCCAGCCGGAGCGCATGGTGTCGTTCACAATGCTGTCACCGAGCGCCAGCAACCGCAGGTCGCCGCCTTCGGTGAGGGTGTGGCGGGTGCGCCGCAGATGCGTCCAGTCTGCCGGCGGCTTGGTGCACTGACCGGGCGGCATCTCCTGCTGGATCGCCCGGATCTGGGTCAGCGAACGGCAGGGCGTGCTGAAGATGAAATAGCCCTCTTCCGCAGGCTCATCCACCGGCTTCACATCGGGAGCGAACCTCGCCGGCAGACAACCTTCTTTCGGGAACGTGACCGGCGAATCGGCCATCATGTCGCCCGGACGCGCCTTGGTATTGACGGCGTTGCGGTCGGGAGGCGCGGCGTCCTGGGCGGACGCTTGGTTCATGCAGAGCGCCGCGGCGAGAAGAATTGTAAGGGTCAAGTTGTTTATGGGTGGCTGTGAGAGGTGCGGATGGGGGTTCAAGGGGTCTCCTTCAGCGCGGCCGCCCCACGGTGGCCGCCAGTGATATTCCTGATTTTAACAGGGCGTTGGTGCCGATTCTCACTGCTCGCATTTGATGATCTTGTGAAACACTTCCAGAAGCTTCGCGTCGGGCTTGGGCTGCGCCTTCTCCTTGTCTGCGGCAGCCTTCACGGCCTCCAGGACGCGCGGGTCATTGTTCCAGAGGCCGTGCCCCCAGACATAGCGTGGTTGCAGTATCGCCGCCGCGGACGAACGCGCCTTCGGGTCGCCAAGCATGGGCAGCAGGAATCCCAGGGCGACGTCCTTCTCGGCCGCGGAGGCATCCTTGCGCCAGCCCAGGTTTTGGACGGCGATCAAGCGCACCTCTTCCGGCAGGGAGGCGCCGGTGACCAGCGCCGCCAACTGCTCCGTAGCCCCGTTGCCGGGCGTCACCCACAGCATATTAGCGACCCCGCCCCCATCCGCCGGCTGGCTGCGGGCGTAGTCCGTCAGGTCGCGCAGGAACTCCGGACCGCCCCGCTGGACCGCATCGCGGAGCGGGCCGCCAAAGAACCCATGCAGGCCGCCCGGCAGCCGGGTCAGGTGTGGAATTTGCGCTTTGAGCTGAACCCGCGACTTGAGCGACTCGACGGCGAGCAGTTGCACCAGGCGGTCATTCCCGGCGAGCAGCTTGTCAACCGTCGCGGCGTCCGGTTCGCCCCCACACAACTGCTTGGCGGCGAAGAAACGCATGGGTTCGCTGGCCTGGGGATCGGTGGCGACCGTCAGCAACCGCGCCGGGGTCAGGCCGGTCAGTTCCTTGGGCGGGCCGAGTCTCAAAGTCACGCCCAATCGGTTCAGCAGTTCCGTCGTTTCTTGGGTATCGCAGGCCAGCACATCCCCGTCCCGAACCTTGGCCGCGACCTGCCAGTGGTCTTTCGGCTCCTTGATGACCAGACACTTGAACGCCTCCGGCCAGGTCGCCCGCACCACCGACGGGGTGCCGTCTCCAGCAGAACTCCATTCGTCATACGGGGCGTTGACCGTGTATTGGATCAGCGGGGTGTGCTCGATGGTAAACAGAACATCGGGATGGCGTTTGAGCACCTCGGCCCAGACGTCCTCATTGAGCAGCGCGTGATACCACATGAAACTGCCGTCGGGATTCTTTGGCCAGACCGCCTTCTCCTCAGCGGTCTCCGGCCACCAACCGGCGCCGTCGTTGGTGTCCACATAGAACAGGGTGCAACCCCAGCGCTTCTTCGCGTAGGCCACCTTCGCGCTGAGGATATCCGCCGGGGTGCGCTGCTTGTGCGGATAATCGTGGTAGTAGGCGAACGAGCTTTGGGCGCCGGGGAACTGGGCCTTGAGCCAAGGGTTCTTGGCCAACTCGCCGACGGCGATCACCGACGGGCGCAGGCAGACGCCGACCTTGAATCCGGCGTCGCGGATCTTCTTAAAGAATTCATTGGCGACCGCATCCGCCTCGGGGCACATGAACTCCACCATGTGCGGGTCGCCAGCATATTTCATGTAGCTCGGACCGTTGCCCTCGATGTTCCAGATGATCACGCCCTGGGCGTCGGTCGCTTTCATCCGCGCGACCAAGCCGTCGGCCTGCTTGAGCAGCCGGTCACGAAACTCGGACCAGATCTCGCCCTTGGCGGCGCTTTCCTCCTCCTGCTGCCGGCGCGCCAGATCCATGGCCACCGGATCGTTGAGGGCATAACCCGTCAGCTTCCTTTCTCGCTCCCACGGCGCGACCCAGGTGTCGGTATTCCAGCGGAGCGCCAAATGACGCTTGGTCTCGGGCGTGGTGGCGACGATCGCTCGCGAGGACTTGCCCCGGCTGTCGGCGTATCCCGCGCCACCCACCAGCGGCAAAGCCACCGGGCCGCTGAGCGTGTCGCCGCTTTGAGCAGGGATCGCCTGCCCGAAGAACAGCGCCTCGGTCGTCATCACCGGACCGGTTTCGTAGGGCAGCTTCAGGGTGAAGAGCCGCTGCTGAAACTCGCACAGGGTCTTCGACGACTTGTTGTGGACGGTCACCTCGACATTCACGCCACCGGCGACGACGCGATACGTCCGCACCACCTCGCCCCAGGCGAAGGTCTGGACCAGCCGTTGCCCCTTCGTGTCGAACTCGCTTTTCTGCGGCCGGACATCCGCGCTGTCCACCGGCCAGGTCTGGTCGGTCGCCCCCCACGGGTACGGCACCTTGGCCGCCGGGTCGCGGAAGCGCACCAGCGGGTCGAGCGTGCTCGTGGGCTGGCTGATCGACCGGCCGTCGAGCGTCAGCAACAGGTCGCCCTGGTCGGTGAACGCGACCGTCACCTTCGGCTCCGCCGCCCGGATCGGCGCGGCGAGCGCCACCGCCACCGCCATGGCCAACGCCGCCGCACAGCCCGGTAAATGCTTCCTGTTCATGCTGAACCTCACTTGCTGTTGGTTGATGATTGCTTGATGAAATCACGCCGTGTGATGGTGGCAAGAGGTGAGGATGAGTTCGTTTGCACAGTTAATTCCTGAGACTGGTTCGATGAATTCCCCATGAGGAGAGTATTTGGACTAGACACGCAGCCGCGCTTCAATCCACTCACGGTTCCGTGAGGCAGAGTCGAGAGGATTGCGGTCTTCAGGCTCGTCTTCCCATGAATACCAACCGGTGTAGCCGACCTCGCGCAGCGCCGCGAGACAGCCGGCCACATTGGCCACGCCTTCGCCCAACAGGCAGGTTTCGTGCGTCCCGGCGGCTTTCACGTCTTTGATGTGCGTGTGGCGGACGAACTTGGCGGCGGCCCGAATCTGCTCCGGCACGTCGGCGGCCTGGGTGCCGAACCAGCCCGTGTCCACGCACAACCCCAGCCAATCGTTGCCGCCGCCCACCTTGGCCAAGGCCTCGGCGGCGGTTTTCTCCGGGTGATTCTCGATGTTGAAGCGGATACCGAACTCCTGGCAGAGCGCGGTGCCTTGCTCCGCGGTCGGCACGCGAAGGACGCCGTCAATGTGCGGGATGCTGAGCCATTGGCAGATTTGCAGCGCCTCACGCCGCAGTCCACCTTGATAGGCAATGGGCCGCAAGCCGTGGTCGTCGAGGATGCGTTTCCAGCGCGCCGCTTTGTCGCGGTTCACCGATTCCGGCGCAGCGTGGGCCTCCCAGATTTCGACGGCACGGAATCCCGTTGCGGCAATATCCTTGCATATAGCAGCCCAGGCGGCTTCGTCGGTCTGGGCCACGGTCTTCTGGTGTTGGTCACCCCAGTGCTTCAGCTCAAATCGGTAGTTGGTGAAACGGGCCACCAAGTTGGCCGTATTGAAAGCAATGGGTTTTCTGTCCAGGCTGGATGGTGGTGAAACGCAACCGGTTTGCGGGAGACACAGTCCGGCGCTGCTCAGGGCGGTGGCGTGGAGGAATTGGCGGCGATTGATTGAGTTCATGGCTTTGGAGTGTTACTGACTTCTTCCACTCTTTGTCCGGCAGCGGGCGGAGCTGGATATCCTTGTACCAGGCCTCCGTCGGGCCACCGCTGTGGATTTGCAGGCCGATGGCGCCCCCCGGTCGCGTCCCCGGCGGCGAGCCGTAGTGCGGCGAAAGCCGCCACCGCGGCGGTTATCCGCATCGCGTTTTTCACAAACTGGCGACGGGAGAGATGTTCGAAAAGAGTATTCATGGGCTGTCCTTTGGGACGATGCTCACGGGTTCACCCGGACGCTTATTGGGATGTCGATGTAATGGAGATTAACGGGCGGTTCGCCGGGTTGGCCGGCACTCAGCACGCCGGTGTTCATGGCCTGCGTCACGATCCGCAGCTTGGCCCGGTATTCGCCCGGACGGTCGGCGCCCCGGAACCGGATTACGACCGGTTCCGACTCGGGAGTCGGGCCGCCGCGCAGGCCGCTCTGGCCGTCTGCGCCCAGGAACCGCAGGGTCTGCGCCGTCGCGCCCCGGTGCTCGCTGATAAACTCGACCAACCCTGCCTGTTCGCCGAGGATCAGTGCCCCGACGCCGGCCGCGTCGTCGGCCGTCAACTCCTGCATGTGGCCTGGCTCGGTGCGCGGGCAACCAGCCAGACTATACAGCACTGTGGACACCGGCTCAGCCGGAGCGTCGTCAAGCTGGCGCGGGCAGGTGCGGGGTTGGCCGTTGGCCACGGTGCGCGGCGCCGAGACCACGCTTTGTCCCGGCTTGGCCTCGGGCAGGGCGATGGGCGCGGCGTCGCTCAAGGCCAGCAGCGGCCGCAGGAGCGTCACCTCGGAGAAGTTGTCCAGGAAGATCGCGCCCGCGCCGCCGTTGTTGGCGAAGTAGCCGCCCGCGGCATCCGAGGCATTGAGCCCGCCATACCCTCCGGCTCCGAGCGCGACCAGGGACACGGGGGCGAAGACGCTGGCGATCTGGCGCCGCACGAACGTCGCGCTGGCCGTGCGCGGAATCGGTATGCCGCCCCAGAACTCGTTTCCAGCGGCGTCGGAGCGCCGGCACAAACGCATGTAGGCCGACAGCGGCTTGCCACCGGCGACCGCCAGGTCCACCGAGTACCCGGAAACGCAGCCGGGGCGGACCGGCAGCGGCAGCAGCGGATCGCAGTTCCAGAAGCAGCCGAAGCCGCGGGCCATGTCGTCCTGGCTGATGCTGCCGTCCGGGGCGGGGAGCTTCACCGACCACTTGCCGTCGCTGGCCAGCTCGTCCGTGCGCACCGCGCTCTTGGCCAGCACCCAGTCCGCGGCCGTCTCCGGCTTGTGGGCCGGGGCCTTCTCGAAGCTCGGGTTGCGGAGAGCGAAGCGGGCCGTGTCGGCGGGGTGGATGCGTTCCCGCACTTTGTGTTGGAACGGTGTCGCCGGCAGGCCGCCGGAGTTGTAGAGCGAGCAGCGCGGAAAGCCGCCCCAGGCGTAGTGCAGGAGCGCGGGCCGTTTCGCCTCCAGATGCCAGACGCGGACTTTGTCGCCGCCCTCGATGCGCGCCAGCGCCGGACGCAGCACCACATCCTGGCCGGCGACGTCAAAGCCCTCCAGCGTTCCGCCCTTGGCCACCAGACCGCTGCCGGCATGCTCGAAGGTCACGGTGAAGCCCTCGTCGTCGGCTTCGACGCGGGCAGGCACGACTGATAGGCATTTGCGTTTTCGACGCGGCTGGAGTGTGCCTGGCTCGGGGTGGCCATTCAAGGCGAAATGCGGCAGAATTGTCCGCGCTGCCAAGTGCCTGGTCGGCCTTTGGGGGCTGGCGGGCGGCCGCCCACCAGCCCCCAAAGGTGGCCGCAGTCTCCAGCAGGGCCGCTCAGAGGGCGACAGCGGCTGGAAACGGCCCTC
>Ga0194113_10003177_pt1 | contig 22127 bp, 20 predicted proteins | sample TA2MahC200mmetaG_FD_146193 | JGI IMG/M metagenome (GOLD analysis project Ga0194113, IMG submission 146193) | Freshwater microbial communities from Lake Tanganyika, Tanzania - TA2015017 Mahale Deep Cast 200m | ecosystem: Environmental > Aquatic > Freshwater > Lake | place: Tanzania: Lake... | reverse complement strand
TGGCAACCTGTTGAGCATCCGCGCCAATTTCATCACATAAATTTCCGATTTCGTTGGCAAAGCAAATTGAGACAGCAAGGAAAGCGTTCAAGGCATGTTTGGTCATTTCGGCCGAACGCAGGCTCATACGCATCCAAGACACTGGGAGCCGAGAAAACAGCCTTTCAACTCGTTCCAGAGTCTCTACACTGTTCGCACCTATCACGGGCATTTGCGGGAACTTGTATCTTTCAATCGCTTCACCTAATCGTAGATTCTCTGGGCTATATGAGATGTCGAAATCAGACTGAGGGTTAGTCTCACGTATTAAGGATGCAATCTGGTCACATGTACCCACGGGAACCTGTGCAGTAACAAGGATTAACGAATCAGGTAATAGATAAGGAGCAATCTCTTGCGCTGTGGAAAAAATCTCGCTCAGATCTACTTCATCGTTTTCATCAACTGGAGTATCAAAGGCTATGATGATATCTCGTGCGTCGGTCATCCCCTGTTTGATATCGGAGGTGAATAACAATTGTCCAGTTTTGATTCCTTTGGAAAGCAGCTCGTCCAAACCCGGCTCAAAGAGAGGTGCTTTGCCCATGTTCAGATGTCCAATACGTCCTGAATCATGATCCACACCTACCACTGTGTAGCCTAGATCTGCAAGGCAGGCTGCCGCAACAGCACCTTGATGCCAAATTCCAATTACGCATACTTTTCCCATATCGCCTCTACCCTAGATCTATTCCATCATCTTTGCCAAGCATACGCCGTACAGCAATGCGGACAGCATCGTCCGAGCTATAGTGCGCCTTCCAACCCAACTTATTGATTTTCTTTACGGTGAAATGCACGCGCGGTTGGTCACCGGGCCAAGCTTTTTTAGTCCCCTCAATCACAATATTTGCACCGGGTAACTCCATCTCGTCCCGGATAATCTCAGCAATCATTGTAACTTTAGATACAGTAGTCGTCCCCAAATTAAAAACATCGCATGGCTGGTCTTCTGTCATTGGGATATTACGAAAAGCAAACGCCATACTTTCGATACATTCTTCCACAAGGAAATAGTTCTTTTCTTGGCGGCCATCACCGTGAATCAACAATTTCTGAGGGTTAAGGCGAAGCTTCTGAATAAAGTCATAAATCACGCCATGGGTCATGCGCGATCCAATTACATTTCCAAAGCGAAATATCCAGGCGCGCAAACCATAAATATGGCAAAAGGCTGATATGAAAGCTTCACTCCCAATTTTTCCGGCACCATAAGTAGAGACCGGCAGCAATGGTCCCGCAGATTCAGAGACGTACTGGTCCCGGCACAACTCTCCGTACACAGCCCCGGTGGATGAAAATATGATAGGTCTTATACTTACACGGTGCATTGCCTCAACAATATTGAATGCCGCCATCGTACAGTCTCGCAGATCACGTTCAGGCTGATCGTGGCTGCCAATAATATCTGTGTTGGCAGCAAGATGCCATACCAAATCATGCCCTTGCAGGCAATCAGTCAATACAGATATATCCAATACATCTGCCTGAATAAACTGGAAACGAGGATTTCCAAAATGGTGTTTGATAAACTCCAGCCTTCCATTGGAAAGATTGTCATAAACTGTGACCTCGTAACCTTGCGGCAACAAGATATCTACCAAATGGCTACCTATGAACCCGGCACCACCTGTAACAAAAATTCTCTGAACAGAATTACCCAATAACATAGCTATTTTTCCTCTATCTATAGAGGCATGGTACTTCTATCCTGAAACAATATAAATTATTTTGAGGTGGATGTAACAGAATTCCCAACTTTTTTTAACAAACCTAATGTTTCTTGTGCCTCGCGATTCCAACTGAACTGTTTTGCTCTACAACGGCCAGCTTCACGCATGTAGCCTTGGACCGTTGGTTCTTCAATCACCTTCTCAAGCATTTGGGCCAAGGCATGGCTATCACCCGCTGGAAAATAGAGGGCTGCTTCACCACATAACTCCCGGGCAAATTCAGTATCTGCGCAGATTACAGGAGTCCCAGAAGCCATTGCTTCTACAAATGGAAATCCAAAAGTCTCCATGACGGTCGGGAATACAAATGCTGCTGCTTGTTGATACAGGACGACTAAATGAGATCGTGGCACATGACCCAAAAACAGGACTTCATTCTCTAAACCCAAAGTATATACTTGCTGCTGAAGCTGTTTTCCGAAAGTTATATCGGGAATCTTGCCAACAAGAACCAACTTATAATTTTTTTTACTCGTTTTACTCCTCAAGCGAGCAAATCCCTCGATCAACAAATCAGGATACTTGTAAAAATAGAAGGCGGAAACGAAGAGTACGTATTGTTTGCTGGAAATTTTATATTCTTTAAGCACTGAATTTGCCTCTCTTTCAATAGACCATGACTCATAATCAGTTCCATGGTGTACAAAAGTACGTTTTCCAGGGGGTACTCTAAGCAAACCGCCTAACAATTTTGCGGCATAAGCCGAAGGGTAAAGGACAAGGTGGGCTCTTTTGCAGGAAAGATAGGAAAGCAAACGGTGCATGTATGCCTTTCCCTTTTCTGCAATTGACCTACTCGACCAAGAACCGTTCGCCAGCAAGGCTGCTGATGGATTTCTAATCGCCAGCAGAACGGGGCATGGTGATAAAAGGGGCGAAATATCAAAAGCAGCAAACAATACATCCGCCCGCCATTCTCGCAGGTATCGCCGCAGAATTACCTGCTCCCAAATAATACGTAGTAATACGTTACTGGTGACTGTTGTTATCCGCAGTTCGAAGTTTTCCGGAATTTTGTCTCTAATCAAGTCCGCCACATCGGAGGAAAGAAACAGTAAAAATTTATCTTCCTTAGCAAGACGTCCAAGCGCAGGCATTATTCCACTGCTATAGTTTTTTGCGCCGGTAGTTTTGACAGCAGTCAGGTTAATTGCAATCCGCATCGTTGATATACCTCTTGTCTTTCTTTTCCTATAACGTCATATTCTAAAGCCTGCTTTTTTCCCATCTTCGTAAAACATTTTGACTGTATCTAATGAGTACTCGTGAAGATCTTTTCCTACCAGTTCAAGCTTCTTCAGCAAATCGTTCGTGACTGTAATGATGTGACATCTAACAGCCTCAGCTTGATAAATATTAAGCAACTCCCTCGGGCTTGCCCAAATCAATTCAAGATTTGAATAGGGTCGCAGTAATTCTACAGCTGCTGCCATGATTGGTACAGGATCGCGGCCTGTGTCAGCAATTCGACCAGCGAAAACTGATATATAACAAGGCGTATCACCGGCGAAGCACTCGCTTATGCAGCGTACTTGATCTAAAGTCATGAGCGCTGTCACATTCAATTTCACGCCTGCAGTAGAGAGTCGCCGAATTAGTTCGTTGGATGGTTCGCTTCGCGTATTTGTGATAGGAATTTTAACATAGACGTTTTCTCCCCAGGAAGCAATCATAAGTGCTTGTCGTTCCATCTCCTCAAACTCATCGGAAACAACTTCAAAACATATAGGCCTGTCGGGAATTGCATGAATGATTTCATTGCCAAAGGCATGGTAATCGGTAACGCCCGCTTGGCGCATCAAAGTGGGATTTGTAGTGAATCCCTTGATATATGGCTTTGTATACATCTCCAGCATAGTGGCCTTATCAGCACCATCAGCAAAAATCTTTACGTTTAGATCATAGATCGTTTTCAAAGCTTTCCTCTCTTTATGTTAAGCCGTATTCATCCTCGGCAATCTCATCAATGATTTCTGCTAAATACTTCTTCCCTAATTCTGTAACGGAAAAATCTTTGGGATTATAAAATCTCTCGTCAACAAAGCGATGTAATTCTTTAATACTTTTCATATTCGATAAATGATAAGGAGCGATTGAAAACTCCCTTGCTTCATTTTTAATTGTTAAAAAAACTGGCTTTTCAAGCTCATCAGAAAGCAAATTCACAGCTTCCCTGCCCAGCTCATTGGCCCATTTTAAATCCAGATCTGATGCCGTTCCTGAACGGTAGAGATAGGATGGATTGACTCCATTCACATTCCTTGTATCAAAATGCCTTTTAATATCGCCTTTTACCCTTTTTGATAACGTTTCAGCAGCTCCTTTTAACCTTGGATGCCCGAAATCATCCCTTTCTTTTTCATCGGCGCTGATATAAGAACCATTATTAAACCTTGCTCCTTCCGCCACCACGATGATTACATTTTTTTGTTTTTTGTATTTTTCTACGATCAAATCCTTGATCCGGTCATAATCCAGGGGGAACTCCGGAATGATGATGAAATCCGGATGGCCCATGGACGCGGACAAAGCAAGCCACCCGGCATGCATTCCCATGGATTCAACCACAAGGATACGCTCATGGGAATAGGCAGTAGTTCTTAAACCTTCTTTTAGGCTGACGAAAGAAGCCATTTTCCGGGCAGCAGTGGGAAATCCTAAAGTGAAATAATTGGTTATCTCTTCCAGATTAATACCACCATCGCACGGGTTCATCATCCCCACGTCATTATCGATAGTTTTTGAAATTAAAACCTGAGGAACATTGGGTAAGCTGAAAGAATTAGACAGAGTATCTTCTCCACCGATGACAATCAGGCCTTCAAGATTAAGTTTTTTAATATTTTCTTCAGCTTGTCCTACCTTCCCAAAGGCATTCTCTAATCTGACTCTTGATGATTTCAATATTGTTCCTCCAATCAACGGATTGAAATTTATTTCCGATAAATCGATATACTGGTTTTCGATAACTCCTGACCACCCCTTAATAAACCCGATAAGTCCAATATTACGTTCAATAGAAGTCTGCTTTGCGGAAGCAATAACAGCATTTAAAGGAGGAACATCTCCTCCGCCAGTCAATATTCCAATGCGTTTTTTAACCATTTCCAGCCATCACCGATCACTATGTAACACTTTCCCACTTCATCTCTGAAACTTTGAGAGAAGGATGTGATACGATAAGGTGTAAAAAGAGGCTCTGGAAGGATTCGGTGTGAGGGGTAATTGTTTCAGGATTTACGGTAGGGACAATAATGCATGCATTGGCCACTCTTGAAGTGTAGCCACCATCTCTCCCAACAATTCCAAATATTCTTGCACCAACCCCTCGTGCGTAGTTAAGGGCATGAATCAAATTGACACTTATATTCTTTTCTATATTTCCTCCTCCCACAGAAAGAACGAAAACGGCGTCTCTTGAAGCAAGCTTGCTTCCTCTTAACCAATCAGCAAAGATGGATTCCCAGCCGCTATCATTCGTCCGGGCAGTCAATTCTGAGACGTTGTCCATAGGGGTGTAGGTTTCGATCCCGCATATTTTTCGAAAGTCGTTGACAGCATGTGAACAATTGGCTGCACTCCCGCCAACTCCTAAGAAAAAAAGCCTTCCGTTTGTAGAACGTACTTCGACCAGCAAATTCACCATCCTTTGGATGACTTCCATATCGACCTGTCCAATGATCTGATTCGCCTCATTTAGGTATTGTCGTATGTAATCCATTCTTTATATTCTTTCTCTGTTCCAAGAATCGCTGAGTCTCCTCCAACCCTGCTGGCGAACCAATTTCATAGAAACGCTGGGTTACCTGAAATGCAGCCAACTGGTCCTGAGCGATCAAGTCTTGGTAGATTTGAACCAAATCTATCGGGACATCCTCTGTGAAGGCATCAAAAACCTTGGCTTGCAGTACACCCAACCCATAGTCGATATATTCCATATCTGGGGTGCAGTGGGTTTTGTCGTAGCGTTGGATCTGGCCTTCTTTAACGAGTACGTTACTGGGGTCCCATTGGTTGATGTTTCGGAGGACGGTCATCAACCCTAATTTTCCGCTAGCCCAGAAGGCCTGCTCTATCGCCATATAATTGCACTCAAGATAAGAATCTCCATACAGTATAAAAAAGGCCTTCCCCAGTAAAGGTAAGGCATTGCGTAAGGCGCCACCTGTCCCCAGGAGCGTCGGTCCATCAAAGACATAATTCAAATGAACCCCCCAAAGAGAACCATCCCCCAGGACTTTTTCAATTTGTTCCCCCATGTGGCCCACACAAAATACAATGTCGGTAATTCCATGGCTCCGAAGAAGTTCAATCTGATGGACAGCAAATGGTTTACCCGCTATCTCAATCAAAGACTTGGGAATGCTCCCCGTGATAGGTCTCAGACGTGTAGCCAGTCCACCAGCGAGGATGGCAACAGGAAGGGTCATGCGATCAACACCTTCGTCCCTTCGTAATCAAACCGAAACCGAACTTCTTCCAATCCTATATGGCTCATTGCCTGGCGGAGCCTCCTCGGGTCTTCTGTGTAGAACATGAGAAATCCTCCTCCGCCAGCTCCAACGAGCTTTCCCCCGATTGCTCCGTTAGCCAGCCCCAGTTTATACCATTCATTAATCTTTTGATTACTCATGTTAGCAGATCGGTTTTTCTTGTGCTGCCAATGCTCATGCATCAACTCACCAAAGAGGGCAGTGTTTCCAGATTTGAGGGCATTCTTGCTACGAATTCCCAATTCTTTAACGTAGTGAAGATTCTGCAGCATCTCAGCGTCTGCCTGCTCGGTCCGATATTTTTGATCTTTGAGGATACTCCCAGCATTCCGCTCAAAACCAGTGAAAAAGAGAAGGAGGTTTTCTTCTAAATCGATAAGTGTATTGTGGCCAATCTGGAGAGGTGAGGCTTCCACTTTATCATCCGGATGAAAGTGAAAACAGGTAATGCCTCCGTAAGCAGCAATATATTGGTCCTGCTTCCCGATAGGTTCCTGAAGCCGGTTGATTTCTATCTCACAGGCCAGTTGAGCCAGTTCTTCGGGGTGTATTGATTCTCGCTTAAAGGCATACAACCCTTTTAGAAGGGCTGTTGTGAAACTCCCTGACGACCCTAATCCCGTTCCTGCAGGGATGTCTGCTAAGGAAGTGATCTCTATCTGTGGCGACTTAAAATTCATTATTCGGATTGACTCCCGGAAAATCGGATGCTGCACCTCTTCAACAGATTTAACATTTTCCAATTTGGAATATTTCAGGTATATTCCCGGAACGAACGGCCTCATTATAGTAACATAGCTATATTTATCAACAGCCGCTGCGATCAAAAATCCACCGTGCTCTCTGTAGTAAGACGGCAGATCCGTACCACCACCACCTAGTGTTATCCGTAGCGGACTACGTGTGATAATCATGGTTTGAATCCTCACAAATATTTTCGACAATTATAAGAACAGCGCGAGCCCCAGATAATCCATCCCCTGGCGTGCAATTTAATCATCGCCTTGGTCAATCACCGCTGGAGATCAAACGATTCACCGGCCAAAAGTTCATCGTATTTTTCTAAATAGACATTTCCTGCCACTCGGAATGAAAACTTTTCCTCCACAACCTGCCGGCCTGCTTCCCCCATGTGCTGTCGCAATTTTGGATCATCGAGTAAGTGTTGCATGGCATCGGTTAAACCTTTCGCCTCTCCCACTGGTGTCAGGAAGCCGGTTTCACCTTCTATCACGGCAGTTTTGGGGCCACCGCAGTCGGTGCTGACAACAGGCAGACCACTTGCCATAGCTTCCAGAACTACAATCCCCAGCCCTTCCTCATCAGAAGACAGCACAAAGAATTGCGCGTTGCGATAAAGTTCGGCCAGTTCCTCCGGGGAAGGGTGCTTGCGAAGTTCTATTTTTTTATCAATTCCCAATTCGGCCATGTAATGCATATCTTCCGGTTGCGGGGGAGTTCCGGCGAGAATCAATGCAGGTGCTGCTTTATCGTTAATACATAGGTGTTGGTAAGCTTTGATTAGAAGACGTACGTTCTTCCGGGGATCAGAAAATGCACCCACAGCAAGGATGTAAGCTTCTTTTTTGCTCGCACTCGGCTTGAAAAAATTAACGTCCACCCCTGGCTTACCTAATATCAGCCTCCCTTCTGGAACAATTTTCTTCAGATTATCATATGTGTATTGGCTTTCTGCGAAAACAGCATTGGCATGATGTAATACTCGATTTTCAATCATAATGTTGGATCTAGTCATGGCCTTGAGCCATAGTCTTCTAAAACCTTTTTCTTTCATCAACCTTGATACTCGCTCTCGTTTAACAGTTGTGGCAGTAAATACGCACAAAGGACTCTTTACGTGGGATGCCACCCATCCCCATGCAGGTGTTCCACCTATAACTTGCACCAAATCGTACTCCTTTAAGATATCGTCTAAAATTTTTCGCGGTTTATATCGCTGAAATTCAAATTCTGCAATCGTGACACCGACATGGCGATAGGGCAAATTTCGCCAGCTTCCCGCTCGGATTTGTGGTCCCTTTGACCAGGTTCTAGGCGCCACAAGACGAACACTCGCCGAATCATATGCAGACGTAGCAAGTGAAATAATCTCTGGTTCGTAACGGTTTGAGTCACGCAAGATCGTATATAGAAACTCAGTGAATACTGAAACACCACCGCCGACACCGCCGATATCGATATGATGTGTTACGACAGCAATGTTTCGTTTCAAGTCAAGCGCCTTTGCATTGTTAAAAACTAGTGGAGGGGGATTTTATTCCCCCTGCCCCTGCACCGCATTCATCCCCATCTACATGACTGGGTATTCTGCCGGCATTTTTATATTTGATTTTAGGGTGAGTGGCTCTTTGATACATCATTCGTGTTAGAACATAAAAAATTATGAGCTGTTGAAAAGCACCCTGGATCAAGCCAACTATCTCCGCTTCAATGTTTGTCATCCAGAATAGTAACCCCAAATACAACACTAAGCTAGATTCAGAGTTCCTTTCACGGAAAGCTTGGTAGAACAGGCGATATAGGATTCCAAGCAAAAACATCCCTCCGATAATTCCGGGAAGGCCAAAGTTTAAATATAAATCTCCAAAAGGAGTAACGGCTGTTGAATGTGTCGTGTCAATTGATTGACCTGCATAGTCTATGGAAAATTGAATGGAGCCACTTAAGATTGGTTTGCTTGGCCAGATAACCCGCGGGATAAGAATATACAACGGTAAGAGAAAATAATCGTGCCCATATCTAAATGGAATGGTTTCCGGTGTTGTAATAGCAGCCAATGAGATACTTTGTATCAACATGCTCTGTCTTCCAATGATACTCGTCAGAAAGACTTCCAAATTTTCACTGATGGGGCGACTTAACCAGGTCTCGCCAGCCAATGTGATAATCGTGGTAGCAGTGTCAATAACAGACCGCGTGTCAACCATTCCAGACACTATTAATTGCCGATATAGATTGTTAATTGGAAAAACCAAAATAAACAAAACCCCTAACACGATTCCATGGAACCATTTAAAAGGGCGTCCGGTGTAAAATTTACACCCTAAAAGAATCATAATTAAGTAGAAAATGGCCCCTTTTATCCCACCAATGAACGTGAAAGCTACCTCAACCAACACCATAAGAAAGAGAATGATCGAACCAATTCGCGGCAACCTTCCTTTAAAAACTGTCAATGCTACAGCCGGCAGAACAACCACCCACATTTGACTGCTGTAATTGAGCCACTGTCGAATCGAAAGGTATTCAACGTTCCCCGGATCCTGTAAATAGGCAAATTGCCCGGTTAAAATCTGAAATAGGCGAGTTCCCACACAGGCTGCATATATGCTTAAAACAGCTACTCCCCGAATTCCAAAGTCCCTTTGCATTAGAGATAAACGCAAATTTTTCCCCAATTTTGGGATTCGTATACAGGAAGCATATCGGTATCCCAGCCAGAGGGCTAATGTTCCCAGAGCTACATATAGCAATGCCAGCACTAAGTACCAATAATCACCATAGAGACGCGCATAAAGCAACTCAGGATCTATAAAGGCCTGCGCCCCTGATATTACCATAAACACGATTACATTAATTGTAAACCAGGTCGGTAATTCGAAGGGATCTATACGGCCATATCGTCTACTCAGGTTCCATTTCCATATCGCCAAAGCAGCCAGTGCGATAAAGACGAGTCCGAGAAGTTGATATGCCGCGATGGGTGTGAGTTCATTAAAATCCCAAAAGAAAACCATGATCAGCAGAGCGCTGCCAACAGATAGCAAGCCCCATAAGAGGAATCCTCGACGTCCTCCTATCATCGCATTCTTAGGCAAGTCCAACATGCTTGAGTATTTCCGTTAACCGATCAGCATAGGTATGGTGATCGGCGGTAACTCTTTTGTAGCCAGCCCTGGCAATTTCGATCCGCTCTTGCTCATGCCCAAGATAATGTGTAACTTTTTCTATCAATTCATCCACGGTTTTAAAGCAGGCAATCTCTTGACCCTCTTTGAACATGATCGCATGTTCATCTGACCCTTCCGCCAGCATAAATGTACCGCATGCAGGAATTTCAAAGCTGCGATCCGTGTAAGTGTCGCGGTTGGCTTTGCGCAAGAAGGCTAATCCGATCTTCGTGGAAGCAAAAGCCATTCGCTTTTCTTGCCCACTCAGCGGACGCCCTTCGATTCGACGAAACAGAGCGGAACGTGACTGAACTGCTCCCCACCGATTTCCGAAGACACGCAGATTACAAGGTACACGGTCTATCAACGCGTTCAACCATTCAGCACGTTCCCTTTCAAAGGTCCCAACAAAAAGAACGTCACTACCCCATCGCGCCTGCTCTTCTGGCGTAGGTAATACGGGGTAATGAACAACCGGATCATATCCACAACGCACAAATATAGCCCGTTTCGCGCCAGCTGCTTCTAACTCGCCCACATTGTATCGTTTAGTCGTAAAGATAAAATCCCAAAGTGGAATACAACGGCGCATTTCCGAAGTAACGGCCTTGGGATTCAGGGAGAAAAAATCGTCTAAGCAGTAGTTAACGATGATGGCTGAAGTCCGGGCACGTAAGGCAGCCAACGTATCAGGGCTCACATATGGGCCCTTCAAGAAAAAAATCAATTCAGGCTGGAATCGATCCGCCACTTTTACGACTTGACGATTGAAGTGCCAATAGGTGGGGGGCTTGCAAATGACCTTGTTTAAGGCACGGTGGAAAAGCGAGTTACTAAGACCACCAAAATATGCCTCTTCATTGATGAATTCGATCGGATACCCCCACTCTCCCAACAATCGGCGGAAGGACCACCCCACGTTGTACCCAGTGTCGTGACAGACTAACTGAACACGCAGTCGCTTCATGTTAGTGGCCTTCGCGCAATAATCCGCATATCCTGAGTGAAAATTGTATCCTCAGTGCTCGCGACTTCTATTAGGATATAGATTTTCAACAGAAGGCGGACCAGCTGCCACAAACCAGCACGGATAGCACTCACAATCCCATGCACAACGGGACCATACTCAAGAAATCGAAAATTCGTAAAGCCAGTAGCAAGAAGAACCTGTGTCATACTGGAAGGTGTGAAGCTGAGTTCGTGTGTAATATCCCAATAGCGTGTACGCAGGCCCCAAGGCGAGGCTGCGTTAGGCACTACAGCCAACAAAATGCCGTCAGGTTTTAAAGAATCAAAGATGCTACGCAAGAGTTCCAATAACTCATCGCGCTCGCAATGCTCCAACAAGTTCTGAGCATTGACTAGGGCATAGCTATTCGAGTGAAGTCGCAAATAGGTCAAAGCATCGCCTACTTCCACTTGCTTAGCACCAATGCTTCGGGCAACCTCGATTTGTTCAGGGCTGATATCCACCCCCCAGACACTGGTGTATCCTTCTTTCTGCAAGAAGTAGATGAATTCGCCACACCCGCAACCTAAATCAAGGATAGGAGCATTGCGGTCAGAAGGCAAGAATGATGCCCACCGCAGGTGGTATTGACGTGCCTGCCGATCCAGATCTACCGTTGAATGAGAGAAGCTACGTCCACTGGTTGTGCTCACATACGCGGTATAAATTTGTTCCCGGTAATATCGTCGAGTTTTGTTCTCAGTATGCATTCGGCTTCTTATTCGGCAGTCAAGGCCGCTTTGCAAAATCGGTACTTCAACGCTTCTTTATAGACTTCAACAGTATGCCTTCCGTAATCTTTCCATCCACCCATCGCCTTAACGCGTTCTAAAGCCGCCTGCCCCATTTGCGATCTCACATGAGGGTGCTCATACAAATGAAGAATTCGTTCACGTATTGATGCAACATCTCGAATAGGCACAACAAACCCCTCTATCCCATTTGTAAATAAATCTTCGGCACCAGTGTTAGTGGTGGCCACAACAGGCAGCCCGCAAGACATAGCTTGTGCCTGCACAAGTGCCAACCCTTCCTCTACTGAGGCGATCACAAAAACGGATGATTGAGAATAGTAGTAAGCCAATTCAGATCGTGGAAGGGCCCCCAAGTATCGAAACCTACCTTGATATTTGTTAAAAAAAGGTTTAATCTCTGCTGACATAGTCCCAATCAGCACAAAGTCAAATCGTGGAATCTTAAGTGGGCAAAGCGCTTCCAAGAGATACGGTAAACCTTTACGCAGCGTCATTTGTCCTACATAAATGACTCTGAACACAGCGTCCTTCTTAGGCATTGGTCTGAATAGCGACAGATCAACGCCGTAGGGAACTTTCCTCAACTTACCGGCTGGCACACCGTTTCTGATGAATGTTTTATAGACAAAAGTCGATGGAATTGTAATTAAATCAGCCTCGGCATATTCCTGCAACTCCTTATCCATCAAACGCTTACTGATGCCGCAATATGGAATACTGTGACGGCCATATTCTTCAGCAAGAATCTCGTTGGTCGTGCATATGTGTGTCGAGCCCCTATCGCAAACCGTAAGAGCGCCCATCTTTTTGGCCGCGCGGCGTGTGTACAACCCGTAGCCTGAAAGAGCAACCACAACATCCGCCGGTTCCAATCTCTTAGCAACCCAGCGATCAAAGCTGTCAATAGTTAGCCATTCCAATTCAGCCGTTACCTTCGTCCAGCCAAGACGGTTTGCCAGTAATTGAGCTAAGAAGACCCAAGGGAAATTGGCACTATAAGGCTGCAGATCCTTATCAATCTTCCAGCGGGGATAAGCATTATATAGTACTTTAAGATATCCAAACTGGCGCATTTGATCTGCCAAATCAAAAGCATGAAACCGGCCAGCACTCGATACAACTACACGCAAGATTAATCCCTCAAATAAGAAGTTTGGATTCTTACGAAATGCTTTCTGCCTGTAAGGACGTTTGTCATCTAACGGGATTCCTCGACAACTTTTCGAAAGTCCTTCTCAATTTATATAGCTTGCGATCTCCAAGAACCTTCTCGATTGAATAGAGTATCATCCCCAAAGCCAACAGGTAAATGTCATATAGAAAATGTTTTATGTTCTTATTCTTCTTCAAAAGAAGCGTTTTCAAGCGGAAAAAGAACATACTTCTCGCATAGCTGTTTTCTATGAAGTTGCGGAATCTCGCGTAAGCCGATGTATTTGTGTATCTACCTAAGAAATAGAAATATACCAATTCCTGAAACTCTTTTGGAATCTCAGCGCATCCTTCTGATCTTGCCCACCAGCCAGAATGGATGTACTCATCATCCCGCAAGTACTCATATTTCTCTTTGTATTCCTCATATAGATACATACCTGGCATCAGCGTTGTAAAAGACACATTCATATAGCTCGGCTTTATCGCATCTATCATCCTGACTGATTCAAATAGCTCATCTATCGTTTCAGTTGGACTACCGATCATTATGTTAGATTGAAATGGTATTTTCGACCTTTCTACAATGTCTAAGTACTTGTATATCTCGTCATTCGACAACCCTTTATCTAATATCTGATTTCTTACTCTTTCAGACCCTGCTTCAAAAGTCATGACCAGGTATACACAGCCTGCGAGTTTCATCTTATTCAATGTCTCCTCGCTGACCACAGGCGACAATCGCCCGTTGGCAGCCCAGGTTATCTGCAAGTGCTCCTGGATCATTTGATCACAAAACTCATTCAGCCAGGCTTTGCTGGTAAAAAGAGTGTCGTCATTTATCCACAGCCCCCCGATGTCGTACATTTCTTTCAGTAGTTTAATTTCATTGATGACATTCTGTACAGATCTTCTTCTTATCTTGTTCCTAAATATGATATCTTCCGTAGGTTTGCAGAATGTGCACTGATACGGGCAGCCCCGACTTGTTACGATATACATGTTAGGGTAACCTACTGGGTACCCGCCTCTTCTAGTTAGTATATCGATAGGAAGCAAGCCTCGATCAATAAATGGAAGGTCATCCAGATTCCTAATGAATTCCCGACGCTCTGTTACAACAGGTGAGCCTTCTTCATTTCTAAAAGATATCCCTTTGATTCCCCGAAGATCCTCATCTTTTTGTATCGCATTAACTAATTCAACAATAGTCAGCTCCCCTTCACCAATCACACAGATGTCAATATCATTACTCCTAAGCAACAAATCGGTAGGCAGTATAGAAGGATGTGGGCCTCCAGCGATTAGCTTGATGCCTGAATCATATTCTTTAACGGCTTTGGCTACGCCTATAGATTTGAAAACCTCGTAGGTGCAAACTGAGATCCCAACCACTTCAGGCATGTAAATCGCTAATTCTCTCTCTATGTCCTTGTCAGACTCCTTACTTGTGCCAGGCAGGCCAATAATCCTGACGTCATTCCCACTCTCTTTTAGGACTGTTCCGATATACATTAAGCCCATTGGAATGATTTTCAGACTTTCTAAACAAATTAACATAATCCTCATTAGATTTATCCCTTAATTTTGATAAATTTTTAAACGGTGGGGACAAGACAGACCGGCAAAAGAGCAACTATTTATCATGCCATTAAATATGCATAAAAACAGCAAGCTGCCTTTCTGGGCTTATTCTGGCTTCTCCGCACATATGTAAACTGACATCAATGGATAACTTATAAAACCGTCAAGCAACGTTAATGGCAACAGCAAGAAAAACTCCGCAATCTCCGCGATTTTACGCGCAGGGCTTGAAAGGCGGTGTAACAAAAGTTTAGACATCCTTCGCTGGAGGGCGGTGGCCTGAATGATGCCATATCCGCCAACCTCATCACGTGCTACGGGTACAAGGCCAACAAACCTCACCAACGCCTCCAATTCCTCATGCGTGTAGCCAAGGCGCACATGACCGCCATCTTCCTGCTCGGAAATGCACCCCTCATCACTAAAAGGGCACAGACGATTAGGTGTACACAAGTGTAATCGCCCACCCGGGTTCAGAGATTGTGCGAATAGCCGTACTACATCCTGATCGCGAATCAAATGTTCCAGTGTCTCGAAGCAGATAATCTGATCGAATTGCCGACCTAATGCCGGGAGGTTGTAGATGTCCCACGTAAGAAAGCTTACTCTGTCTGCCTCAACACCTATGAACTCGGCATATTCCTGGCATCGCCGCACCTGTTCTGGATCGATATTGATGCCCAGCACTTGATTGCCCAACTGGTAGGCCGCCAAGCTGAAAGTGCCATTGCCACAACCCGCATCCAGGGTGGAGATATCTCCGGCTGGAAAGTGACGAACGAGTTTCCGCCGGGCTCGAACCCCAAAATCATAGCCAGGGAATAAAATGCGTTTTGCTATCAGGTACGCCTTTTTATACATCAGCGACCGCCTCTTCTCGTAATCCCAGATCCCCCGTCGAGAAAGCGTCGACATTCAAAGCCCGGAAATCCTTTCGGCAGCCTTTCTCGGCTCGTATATATGCTCCATACTGCTTGGAGTATCGTAATAAACCGCCGATTTTCTGTCCGAGCCACCAATCCATGTCCGCCAACCATCGAAGATAAAAATGGTAGAAGACCTTTCTATTCATCAGATACGATAGCTGATTTAAGCCATGATGCGCCAGCATGAACAAATACCCATCGAGAGATATGAGTCCTCCACGTATCACCGTCATTTTGATCTCGAAGCCGCAGGCCTCCAGCAACCTTCGGATTGTCGATGGTGTATGAATCCGCACGTGAACCTCAGGGGAGTCATGCAATAAAGGAACGGAAACAATTAAAGCACCATCGTCCTTGAGGACGCGGCGGATATTCAGAAGGGCAGTATAATCTTGAATCAGGTGTTCAATAACTTCAGCGATGATAATAGCATCAAACGACTTTTCTTGAAATGGAAGATCCTTAGTAACGTCCCCCAAAACCAAACGGGGCACCCCTATTTGGGGCGCAATGTCCAAGGCATACACATCCTTGCCTTCCAACTTTAAGGACCACGAATCGCATCCCCACCAATCGCCAACCACCAGTACACGCTTCGCATCGCCAACTAACCTACGGATGAAATACTGTCTTTCGAAGCCGTTCAAGTTCACAATGGAGCGTTTGAACATTTCGGGAGCGTTATCACGATCCGCGCCATAGGCTGCTTCGTATCCCGCTTGAACAAGGCGCCCATAGATTTTCCGTAGGAGCATCCTACTTTTCACTCAATAATCCATTTCCTGCGGCGGCCTGCACAATTCCATTAGCGGTCTGCTCAATGCCCCAACCCTCAACGATTTCGAGGGAACGGTGTCCAAAGGAATGCCGGAGACCCACATCAGTGATAAGTGTCCCGAGCGCAACGTTCAGAGCATCTAAATCATTCCATGGTACTACGTAGCCGTTATCCCCGTCACGCACTAGGTCACCTGCACATCCAACCTTGTTAGACGCAATGACGGGCAAACCAAAATTCATGGCCTCATTGACAACCAGCCCCCAAGTTTCTCCCCAAGCTGAGGGGAGTACAAGCAAATCTCCGGCAGCATATGCATTAGGAAGTTCCGACTGGTTTAGAAAACCCGTAACGTGGACATCCGGAATCGCTTCGCTTACCACTGCTTGCTCAATCTTAGAACGTAACACTCCATCACCCACAAAAACCAGTGCACACTCATGCTTGCGGCGCACCCGAGAGAACGCCCGCAGTAACTGCAGCGGCTGTTTTTTCGGAATCAATTTGCCGACGAATAAGACGATGGGGCGATCGTCGGCGACGCCCAGACCTAAACGGAGCCCCTGTCGTTGACCAGTCAGTTCCGCCGCTTTTGCCCGAAAATACGCATTGTCGACCGTATATGGCGCACCATGCAATCGCCCCTCAGACAAGCCGTAGTGTTTGTAGAATTCCTGGTTTCGAGAACCGATATACAGACCGGCGTCAATCCACTTCATTAGAAGACGAAGCAACACTCCTTTGCCAATCCGAACTACAGGCGGTCGCGCATCCAACAGGTGAGACTCGCCATGCAGCAGGATCGTTGTGCTGACAGTCTTAGCAGTGAGAAACACCAGCCAGTCAGTGAGATGACTATATCCGTGAATCAGGATCGCATCGTATCGTTCTTTGCGTAACTCGCTTACAATTGAAGGGTTGATCAGGCTAAGAAAGCCACCAACCGGAAGATTATGACGCCAATTGGACAAGAATCGGTACCTATAGCCTTCGAGTAACGGAATATCCCACTTGACATTTGTCCCAAATTCGATATCCCGGTATTCGTCTACTCCCTGACGACTGCAATAGTAAACAGTCAGATCTATCTCGGATCGAGTAGCCAGTACTCGAAAAAGCGGCGAAAAATATTGTATCGGGTGTGAGAACAAAGCCGCTAAGCGCATTGGCTTGTGGACAACTAATGAGTTGTAAAGTGGAAGAGATTTGACTACATTTCCCATATATACCCCTTCAATCTGATAAGTTTAGCCCTCGACATACTTCCTTAGTCGCGGCCCTAACTTTAGCTGAATTACTAGAAGTTCCCCCGCTAAAATCTGCTAAGTATTTTTTTTCTGAGACAAAATCCATTAACAAAGACATATTATTCCCTATAACAAACCTTTGATAGTTTAGGCTACCATATATGAGCCCAAGTATGTTTTTACACGGGAAAGATTGGGTAGTAGATCTCAGTAAACTACTCCAATGAAGACTGTGCCTTGCCGATAGCGTCTTCAAGGCTTTTTCTAGCGACACCGATGAGAGAAAAACAACGCCTACAACAAAACCTTCGTGGTAGTATTGATTGGGGAATCATCTGCCACAAATAGTAAATAAACTTTCTGCCTATTGAATTACCTGTGGATGTCGATATAATTTTCAAATAACCAAATAGATCGTGTGGTAAAACAACCACTTCACAACCACCAGCACTTTCCATTTCATGGGTTAATGATTCGCAACTATAGTCAATTTCAGCTATTTCATAACCGCCCAATCCTCTACTGCGTTGAATACTTCTTAGGGGATGTGTTCCGTTTGGCACTACCGAAACAACATAGCCCCCAGGCTTCGTAAGCTCGAACATCTTCCGAAGTGCTAAAGTGCGTTCGCTTACGTCAAGGAAATGTTCTACAACACCCCACTGGAAAACGAGGTCAAATCGCCGTATATCAGAGTAAGCGAGAAAGTCTCCATTTTTAAGCTCAATCGGCAACGGCCGACCACATTGCTCTGAGATGTGATTGGTAAGATCGAGAGCATGCCTAAGTGCAATTTCAGAAACATCAATACCAACACAACGCCAGCCATTCAACGCAAGTTTCACAAGGTGTTCCGCTGTGCCGCAACCAACTTCAAACGCACAGAGCTCTGATGAACATGTAAGGCTCATCTGCCGCATGATCCGCCGCCAAGATCTCGACCAGGTTTTTCTAGTTTTTACGCTTTTATTATTTAATCTGAAATCATAATTTGAACGGCTGTAAGCATCCCGCCAAGCCTGAACCACACTCATTTTAAATAGCTTCCAATCTTTATTGTTATTGATTTGTAAAAGTTTGTTGGCCAGCCACTGAGCAGGGCCAGTAATGTGTTATCTGGCTTTTCAAGAATCATAGTTTAGCAGCTTACGGCAATGCATATCGCACTATTACAATTATCAGAATGGGCAAAACAATACCATAACACAACACTGAAATACCTGCTATAGCCATAAGTTGATAACGTGACCTGGAGCAAAGCTCATAGCCCCTGCTATGAACAAACGGAGAAATCATCTATACCTACCTAACATAGAAAACCCAACTCACACAATCCATCCAAGTACTGAATGGGACCTGTCTTTCTGAATTGCCATGACCAAATAGGCTTGCCTACCACTCACGAACAACACAGATGATGGGACGCAAATCAAACAAAACATACCACTTTATCAGACTGGCCCTTCGCAGCAAAAACACTTGTACGCAAAAAGTAGTTGAGTAAGCAAATAAGGCCGCGAGAGCAGCGCCCGAGATCCCCCATATGGGCAGAAAAACCGCAAGAAATAGCCCGGTCGCCAACAAACCCACCATTTCGGCAATAGCGGGCGCAGCCGGTAGGTTCAAGCCACGCAGGGTATCAGAGACTATATAATTCATCCCTGAAGGGACGCTAGCCGCCACAAGGATGATCGCTGGTATGACTGAAGTTATAAACTGGCAGCCAAAAAGCACAAGCAGCATCAATGGCGTAAGAGCGCCTATAGCGCCAGCCACAACCAGGTTGGCAAAGAGTCCATACCTAAAAGCACGTGTTACGGTTGCGAGGCCTTCTCCATCTGTGGAGGCGCTGGCCACATGGGCAAAAGCGGTGTTTGCAATCGCCGAAGAAACGGGGAGTGACACTCCAGCCCAAACAACTGCAATGGCATAGTAACCTAATTCTATAGGCGCAATGAATACACTCATGACCAACTGGTCAAGGCGGGCATTCATCATCACAGGGATAGATGCCAGCCATGAGCGCCCACCGTAATTCAGTAAGGGGCCAACCAAGCCTGATGCAAACCGCACGGTTTCCGTTCTGAACAGCCATATGACACCAACGACTGGCGGCAATAGACTTGTTGCGATCATGGCCCAGATTACCGCCATTGGTTTTTGAATATCAAATAGCCAATAAGTGCCGATCGTAGCCAGATAGCAAATCGGCCCAGTAATTCTGCATATATTCCAGGCGAGAAATCGTGCGCTTCCTTGAAGCACAAATGTAGAATAAGAAATACCGATTCCAACAAGCACGATCAGCAGATACCACCGAGACAAGTCAATGACTGAGCTGTTCTGCGCCGACAGAACGATAGGGATAAGCAGCCATCCGACCAAATACCCTAACAGTCCCTGAAACAAGCCTATACCAAAAGCGGTCCCCATAACCTTACCTACATCATCGAGCAGCTTACCAGAGAAAAAAGTTACTGACTGCGCTTGACCAAACCCCACAATACCCATAATGAAAGTCGGCCAAATCACGGCTGCTGCCAGTTCGCCGCGACCACCTGGACCAAGCAGTCGCGCAACCAACACTCCCGTCAGCATGCCGCAGATCGACATTACTACAGTAGTAGTAAAGTTGGAAATCAAATCTAGCTTCCAACCACGAAAGTTACAAAGGCGCAGGACGAACCTATTTTGATCCATCTTCTTTTTTAGCAGTTTGCATGGAAGGTGGGAGACGAGAGAGGCACCTTATAAACCTTAAATGCCTTAAGGACAATTCCTTTGTTCAAGTTTTGCTTCGACTCCTCGCACGTCCTTCACCGCAACAAGATTGAAGGCATATTTAGGGTTATTATGAATGCCTAAAAGCCTTGCGAGAATAAGATCAAGGGTTCCACAGCCCTTGAAATCATATTTAGGATCCGATGCGTATCCCCTTAGATATTTTGTCCCGGAGGTCCCATAAACCTTATAACCCAACCCCTCGAAATCATGAGAGAACCAACCTGATAGGTGTCTTTGATACTCATTGCCGAATTCCGGGCCTTGTTCAACAAACCCATTCGGTGTTTGTAGAAGAACGTACTTACTACTTAATTGCTCACACCTTTCGAGCAAATTATACCCATTTTTCTTAGGAAGATGTTCAATGACTCCATAAAGGGTTACTATGTCGAATCTTCTGCCGGCGAAATCTGAGAGAATACTGTCCAAGCTGTCCTTAAGGATATCAGCAACAATATAAAAATCATGGACATTTCCCAGCTTGGCCTTCTCAATTGACTCGCAGGATGAGTCAATCCCAACAGTGGTTATTTGAGGTCTGAACATACTCAAGTGCGAATAGCACCCACAACCAATGTCCAATGCAAGATAAACCCCCCCTTTCGTATGATTTCTGCAGTATGACTTAAGGCAGTCGGACCATCTAATGCTTGCTGAAGTCGTAACGGAAGTCTCATGTATCCTTTTCCCTAATTATGACCAGCGACTGATGAGAGGCCTCCCTTTGTTGGTCGCCTAAATGAACCACGTGGACAGTTAAACAGCCTACACAATGCGATTGGAAAAACTCTATGTTATCATGTGTAGCTTCAGACGTGTTATCTCGACGAATATGGTCACACGGCTCAGATGAACCTGTCTCGCGCCAGGATGTGTCTTGCGCGTCGTTGTTCCGCCTTGATGCGCAACTTCCAGCCAGCTTGATGAACAGATAAGGCAGGGAGCAATAGACCCCCCAAGAGCCGCGGAAATCGGCACAAGATTCTTCCAACCAAGCCGACCCAGGATGACCCTTCCTCGTTCAATACTGCCACAGCCTCTTGCAGCTTGTTGGTCTGGAACTTGGCGATTAGCCGGCAAAACATCTCCAGCAATTTCAAATCTCGTGCGAATTCGTACCGTCTCCGATGCCATGCATACCTGTGAGGATAATTGCCGTATACCCTTTGAAGGTTCCGCTCGATCAACCGAAAGTGCCCCACAACATCACTCCACTTGAAAGAGCCATACGTATCGCCTGATTGGCGCATCATGATAATCGCCTGTGGCGTCGTCACATAACCAACATCTCCAACCAAAGCCAGTCGGACCCACAAATCTAAGTCTGCATTAGCCCCCAGTAGCGGATCAAAGTAACCGACTTGTTCGTATAGAGATTTTCGAACCATAGCCACAGCCCCACAGATAGGCGAGTCCCACCTGTTCACGATCTTTTCCGCGAATTTTCTCCCTGCTATAAACACCGGCCAATCTTTTACAAAAGTGTAAACGATTTCTCCCCGCGAGTTTTTCGAGCGGATTGCTGTGTGTACAAAACCTACATTCGGATGAGCGTCCAACACCTTAACGGACTCCTCGACAATCGTTGGCATATAGTCGTCATGGTCGTGGTAAATCGCCACATATTCACCGCGCGACACTTCGATGCATCTGTTCAAATTTTGGTACAAGCCCAGATTCTTGGGATTTCGGAAGTAACGTATTCGCTGGTCTTTA
>Ga0194113_10003172_pt1 | contig 22162 bp, 15 predicted proteins | sample TA2MahC200mmetaG_FD_146193 | JGI IMG/M metagenome (GOLD analysis project Ga0194113, IMG submission 146193) | Freshwater microbial communities from Lake Tanganyika, Tanzania - TA2015017 Mahale Deep Cast 200m | ecosystem: Environmental > Aquatic > Freshwater > Lake | place: Tanzania: Lake... | reverse complement strand
TCGCGAGACCGGACGCCAGGCCATCCATGCCATCGATCAGGTTGAAGGCGTTCACCGCGCCAACGATCCAGAACACCGTCACCACGAAGTTGACCGGATCGGACAGCGTTATGGAACCCCCCCCCCCGACGCGGAAGCCCGCAAGATACAGCAGTGTGGCTGCGGTAATCTGGCCCAACAGCTTGACATAGGGCTTAAGGCTGATGGCATCATCCATCAAGCCGACACCCAGAAGCACCAGTGACGCCCAGAAAAAAGCGGTCAACTTGTCGATGCCGTAGATCGGGTGGAACACGCTGGGAAAGAGCATCAGGCACACCCAGACCGTCGCATGGAAGGCGATAAATACGGCAACGCCGCCCGCCCGTGGCGTCGGCTGCGTGTGAATGCGCCGGATGTCGGGCTGATCGACCATCCCCAACCGCCGGGCCAGCGCGCGCACCGGCGGCGTCAACGTCAGCGAGAGTACCAGTGAAGAAAAGAAGGCAAACAGGTAGGTCAGCGCCCGCGACCAGCCGGCGGATGCCAATTGTTTCGTCCCCTCCTCATACCAGTCAAATACGAACATACCGATCACCTCCTGTCGACCTGGATCAGCGGATAAAGGCTGGCAACAGCCGCGCGCACCGTGTCATCCGCCGCCGCCGCATCCGGGGGCACGTTGACGGTCAGGGCAAACATCACCCACCGATTGATACGATTATGCACCGAACGGGCCCACGCGTCGCGCAAAATCCGCACCGCATGGGATGCCGTCTCCTGTTCGCTATTCCTGAACCAATAGCACAACGTGAAGCGCGTGGTACCCCGCTGCACGCTCACGATGCGGACCGACAACGGCCCGCGGCCCGGCAGCGGCACCGACAGGGTGCGCGCGCGGGTCATCGCAAATCCCTGCGCCGGCAGGCACAGCTCGGGTCTGTGGATGCTCATCCGGGAGCGCCCGCTGACCACGACGCTCATTTCCATGTCAGCCCCCGACGGTGCCGTATAGAGGCGTTTCACGATCACCGTGTCGGTGGGCAGCAGCGTCGCCTCGCCCAGCGAGCGGTCAAACAAGGGACCGCCACATTTCGGGCATGATCCCCGTTCGCCCCCATCTGAACACGTCAGGCAAATCAACCGGTGCAGGCATTGCTCGTTGTGGCAGAAGAGCGGAATCGCCCCGCGGTAATCGCCGAACGCCTCAGGTAATTCCGGAACCGCGAGCTCCAAGGCGTCCCCCGTCGGCAGCGGCAATCTCGTCTGAAGAATCAGAATCAGCGCCAGCGCCAGCGGCACGGCGCCCGCGCGCAACCGGTCGCGAATGCCCCATGTCGCGGCCTCAGGGGCGGAGCCACGGCTGGTAACGCCCCGTTCACCATACGCCTCTATCCGCAATCGCGGCAGCCGGCCGATCCAGTGGCCGGACTGAACCATGAGCAGCACCGCAACCAGGAAAACGACATACCCCGAATAGTCATGGTAAAAACCGGTCGCCGCCTCAGACCCGAAGAATCGCGCGACCACCGCGATTGAAAGTATCCGAACGGTGTTTCCGAGCACGGCAATCGGCACGGCCAGGAGGAAAAGCAGCGCCTGCCGAAAACGGCCGCGCACCGTGAGATAGGCATAAGCGGCTGTCAAAGCAGTCATCGCGAACAGGGAGCGAAGCCCGCTGCAGGGGTCCGCGACATCCAGATTGAACCCAGTCCCGGACAGGGCCTGCAAGGCGGTTCCCTCGCGGACCACGGGTATCCCCATCCCGTTCAGCAGCACCGATGAAGCCGTCGCGGTGATCAGGCGCAGCCGGATGGTGAAGAAGTCGAGGAACCCCATGGGCATGGTGAACACCAGAAATGCCGCCGGAAACATCATCAGCCTCGCCACCCGCGGCCCGAACAGCGCAAACGGGATGGCCCAGACCTCCAGCAGCAGCGCCAGATGGCAGAAACGCATCTGTCCGCCGCGGTTTCCCAGCCAGAACACAGCCAGCCCGAACACCGAGATGCAGATGCCGCGCCAATCGGGCCGACCGGCCGCGACTGCCGCTCTGAGCTCATGCCGCCGCAACCAGAGGACCACGGCCGAGAAGCAGGGCACCGCCCAGCCGTGTGACAGATCGTTGCGGGGCAACCCAAACTCATACGTCATCCAGGCGAATGTCGGCGCGAACAGTGTCAGCGCCAGCGCCAACGTCAGCGAGCCGATGATCCATCCGAAATGCCTCAGCCAGGGTGTTCCCGCCAGAGTCATCATAGTCCATCCTTCCCGCCTGTGCGCGGGCCTGCCGCGCGTGAAACCGTCCCGTTGCCCACTCACGATCCCGGATGGACCGTTTTTGAGCCCGCAGCGCAGAGGGGGCAATTCGCGGGTTCCCATATTTTTGGAACGAGGTTCAGCAGGCTGTACGTGGGAGCGTCGAACGTCACGGTTCCCGCGCTCCGGTCGACGAGCACCAGGATGGCGGCGACCGTCGCGCCAGCCTGCTTCACGATGTCGATGGTCTCCTGCACCCGGCCGCCGCGCGTGATCACATCCTCGGCGACCACATACCGCGCGCCGCGCGCGAGCGCAAACCGGCGCATCACCAGCTGATCGTTCTCTTTCTCGGCAAACAGGCTCGGCACATCGAGGGCGCGCGCAATCTCGTGACCCACCAGAATCCCGCCCACCGCCGGCGAAACCACGCCGTCCACCCGTCCACACCCCCCCGCGACCCGCATCCGCCGGACCAGTTCGCCGCAGAGCCGCTCGGCCGACCGGGGAAACCGCAAGACATTGGCGCACTGAAAGTACCGGTCGCTGTGCAGCTTGGATCGCAGTTCGAAGTGTCCCGACAACAACGCGCCCGACTCTTCCATAACCTGCAATATTTCATTATCTGTCATCATGATGCACCCTCCTTAAAAAGAAATGTGTTTGCGCACAACCGTGGGGATGTCCAGGTCCTCACCATTGAAAATGGTCGACTCGATGTCTCGAAAACGCCCTTTTCCGGTGTTGAACCCGAGTTTGGACTTGGTTCCCGTGGTCGCGCGGCTGCGGCGGGCCACTCCCGAAAGCGTGGGCCGCGCGTCGAGCCTCTCGGCTGGCGTCGCGCCGCTCGGTCCGGCTCCCGTCTCGCGCCAAGTCTCAAAGACCAGCGCGATCACGCACAGACACCCGTCGTACCCGGCGTCGACAATCGTGCCCATGTCCAGCCGACAGTCTTTGGGGAGACTGCCGCCGACCGTTTGCATGATTTCGCCGATTTCGGACAACCGCAAATCCTCCCCGGCTAGAATGCCGAGAACCACCGCCCGCGCCGGTGCGGACGTATCGGCCGATCCCACCTGCGCGAGGAGACCGGCTGCGGCATCGCGCGCCCGCACCGCGCCCGCCGCCTCGCTCAGGCAGAACCGCGCCCGGCCGCGACTGGCGAGCACCGCCCGCAGGCGTGCGGGGTCGAAACGAATGAATCCGGGCGTGAGCACCAGCCGCCACAACAACGAGACGGCATGGCCAAACGTGCGGCACGCATCACGGCGGGCGTCGCTAAACGCCTGCTCGCCGCCCTCGTCAGCGGACCACAGATCGCTCTGGGGGATGACCACCACCGTGTCCGCGTTTTCGTCCAATTGCGGCAACGCGCGCTCGGCCGCCTGACGCCGGACTGCGTCTTCGAACGCAAACGGCATCAACGCGAAACAGAGCGTGGTGATTTCCCTTCGCCTCAGCTGGCGCAGCAGCTCCGGCGTCGCGCCGCCGCCCGTTCCGCCGCCCAGCGCGACCACGACGACCGCAATGTGAACGCCGTCCCATTCGTGCGCGACCGTTTCGGCGTCGTCCTGCATCGCCAGTCGGCCTTTGACCGGATCGCCGCCAGCACCCATCCCGTCGAGCCGCGGCACACCCAGGACGAACCCCCGCAACCCTTCGGCGCTGTTGATCGCCTGCCGATCTGTATCCAGGCCGACCGCGCGCAGACGTTCGCCAAACGACCGCCTCGCCACGGACGCAAACTGACATCCGCCGCCGCCGACACCCACGAGAATCATGCCGCTTTCGGTGCTCATCGCTTGAATATGTCCTCAATCATTTTTTTGACGCGTGTGCGCATCGGGCGTATCCGCTCACCATCGCACCCATGCTCATAGCCGTACAGCAGAAGCCCCGCCACCGTGGCCAAGTCGGGCGCGGGCTCAATCGTCGCCGCGCAGGCGATATTGCGCAGGACACCGGCCTGGCACGGCAATCCAAACAAATGCTGCGTCAGTTGGCAAATGCTGCGCAACTGCGTGCCGCCGCCGGTGAGCACGACGCCGGCGCCCAGAAGCGGAAGCAGCCCCTCTTCATCCAGACGGGCCCGCACCACGCGGAGGGTCTCGTCGACGCGAGCGTTGATCACCGTCTGCAGCGCGCGCACGCCGAACGAGCGGGCGGGGAATCCGGGGCTCTGCGGCAGCGTCAGCCGCCGCCCCGAGGCATCGGCGTCGATCACCGCGCTCCCCTCCTTGCGTTTGAGCTCCTCGGCCTGGACCGACGTGATGTTGAAAGCTAGGGCAATGTCGTTGGTGATGTGATCCCCGCCGACGCCGATCGAGCCGGCTGCGGCTATCACGTCGTTGGCAAACACCGCGTAGTCCGTTGTTCCGCCGCCCAGATCGATCAGCAGCACGCCGTTCTTCTTCTGCTCGGGAGACAGCACGGCCAAAGACGCCGCGCAGACTCCGAACACCGTGTCCTGCACTCCCACCGATGCGTTGCGCAGCACCGCCATGGCATTGTCGAAACGGGCGCGCGCGCCATGCACCATCAACACGTTCAGCGCGAGCTGACCGCCCGTCATCCCCACCGGATCGAAGATGCCCTCCATATCGTCAACCGAGTAGGTCTGTGAAAAAGTGTGAAGGAGCTTCCGCGAGTCGTCGAGATGGAGACTTCCGGCCAGTTCGGTCACCTCGTTGACATCGTCCTGGGTCACCACATGATCGCGGCCCTGGATCGGTATGTTACCCACGTTGCCCACGGTCTGGATATGGCCGCCCGAAACGCCGATCAACACCTGTGCGATCGTGAGTTTGCCGTTTTGCTCGGCCTGACGCAACGCCGCCACCAAGCCGGTTTCGGCCTGCTCCACCGCGACCACCTGGCCCTTGCGAACCCCGGTCGTCGGATACGTGCCAATAGCCGTCAAGGCCAGGCCGTTGTTCTGATACTCGCCGACCGCCACCACGGTCCGCGTCGTCCCCAGTTCAACCGCCACTAGAGGTTGGGTCGCCATAACCGCCATTCCCGTTTGATTGATGTTAGTCCGATGCGGTAAACCGCCCCTTCACCGTCGCATTCCAGAACCGCCTGCCACGCCCCGCAGGCGTATTCATCGCACGTGACAACTCCCTCAGCTTCGTCAGCAGATCCCGGATCCCATCCGGAGATCCGCCGCACGCCTCCAGCATGCCGTCCCACGCGAGCACGACCTGTTTCTGGTCGATCAGCGTCAACACCAGATGATCGGGCATGGCGGCATCGATTGCCGTGACCGGCAGTTGATACGGTTTTTTTCCAAGACAGGAAACCAGAAAAACGGCCGCACGAGCCATGCCGGTCAGGGATACTCCCTGCGAGGCCTGGATGCCATCAACGCCCGTCAGCAGCGGCAGCCCGCTGACCGACACGTAGCGGGGAAAAATAACGCCTTCGTCATCCACCACCAATCCGCCCGGTTCAATCCGCATGATCGGCCGACGCTCAACCATCCGCACCACCAGCGTGTCGGGCAGGAGGCGCGTCATGCGCAGGGATTTGATGTTGAGCGCCCGCAGCAGAAACTCGCGGCGGGTTCCTTCCAGATCGAATCCAAACAGCGGCATTCCGATCATGATCCGGTTGTCGCCGCTTCCCGCCGCCAGCAAATCGCGCACCAGAGCGGGTGACATCGTTTCGCCTCCGTCCACGTCAAGCTGTCGCATCACAAACGTCTTGTTCAGCACGAAAACGCCCTTGCGGAACACCCAGGGAGAGAAAAAAAGGATAAACAGCAGCGCCAGAAAAACAACGGTGCCGACCAGGAACGGGCGGAGGCTGGTCCACCAGATGCCAGCGCCCGGCCCGCCGCGTTTGCGGTTTTCCTTGCGCCCGCCCTTCACATCTAATCGTATCACCCGCATCGTTCGGTTCCGTTCCAATCGGTCGCTCAGCCGCATCGGGCGGCCTCCAGTATTCGCGCGCACAGCTCCGGGAAGGCGATACCCTGTCGCGCGGCTGCCTTGGGCAGCAGGCTGGTCTCCGTGAACCCCGGCACGGTGTTGATCTCCAAGACATACGGTTCGTCCACAGGCGTGATCCGAAAATCGACGCGACCCAGTCCGCGGCACCCCACCGCGTGGAACGCCCGGCACGCGATCGCCCCGCACCGGTCGGCCAGCGCGCGGTCGGCCGGAGCATCCGGGAAGACGATCCGAGAGGCGCCGGGGGTGTATTTGGCGCTGAACCCGAACCAGCCGTCCGGCGCCAGGATCTCCACCGCTGGAAGCGCCTCGTCCAGGAGCACGCCGACCGTCCATTCGCGCCCGGCGATGAACGTCTCGACCAGCACGCGCCCGTCGGGATCCATGCGGCGCGCCTGTGCCAGCGCAGCATCCCACTCCACCGCCTCGCGCACCAGGCCCACACCCACGCTCGAACCGTCGCACGGCGGTTTGACCACCAGCGGGAGTCGCATCGTCGTGTGCGTGCGTCCGGAGTCCAAAACCTCGTAGGGCGGCGTCGCGACCCCGGCCGCCGCACAGGCCCGCTTGGTCGCGATCTTGTCCATAGCCAGCCGGCTCGCCGCCGCTCCGGACCCGGTGTAAGGGAGCCCCCGCGCATCCAGATCGGCCTGTAGGCCCCCGTTTTCGCCATAACCGCCGTGCAGGGCAATGAACACCGCTTCACAATCGTTGGGCAGGACGCCGTTCACGGAATCGGCCTCCAAAACCACGGGAACGACGGAATAACCGGACGCCGCAAGCCCGGCCGCAATCGCGCGGCCCGAGCGCAACGAAATCTCGCGTTCGCTCGACGTGCCACCCATCACCACCGCAACCCGTTTGAACCGCATATCGCCCCTATCTCAACAGCCGCACCTCAGGCGTCAGCCGGACACCCCAGCGCGCGTCAACCGCCCCCGCCATCAGGCGCATCAGCGCCAGAACATCCGAGGCGGTCGCTTCCGCCCCGGCCACAATCACGTTGGCATGACCGCCAAACACGGCCGCCCCACCGACCCGCATCGTCTTGCACCCGGCTGCCTCCAGCAGCCGACCGGCAAAATCGCCGTCCGGATTCCTAAAAACAGATCCCGCTGTTCGTAACCCGTCCAACGCCGTCCGCCTCACACGGAACGCTTCGCGCCGCCGCCGAACCACCGCAGGCGATTCGGCGTCCAGACTCAATCGCACCGAAACCGCCACGCGATCACGCAAGCCGAGACATCGCCGGTAGCCGAATCCGCACCGTGTAGGAGATAGTATAGCGGGCGTGCCGTCAAAATTCAAACAACGAATCTCAGACACCCGCCCGCCGACCGAACCGCCGTGGGTGCCAGCATTCATCGCCAGCCACCCGCCGACCAGCCCCGGCACGCCCTCCAGACATTCGAGTCCCGCCAGCCCGTCCGCTTCGAGTCGGTCGAGCAGCGCCGATCCCGCGAGGCCGCAACCGACCTCCACCTCGCCCCCACCGATCCGTTCATACCTCTGGAACTCTGGACCCGACAGGCGGATCACGAAGCCGGCGACGCCTCCGTCTGCCACCAGGGTGTTGGATCCGCCGCCGAGAACCTGTACCGGCATCCCCCGATTCGACGCGGCCACAAGCGCGCGCACGAGCGCAGCCTCGTCTCCGGCCCGCATGAACCAGTCGGCCGAACCGCCCACGCCAAACGTGGTCATCCGCCCCAGCGGCGCGTCAGCAATGGCGTCGGCCGTCGGCGGTGGCGTCGCCGCAGCAGAAAAGGCCCGCGCCCGCGCGGCCAGCGCCACGACATCGCCCGCCCCCACCACCAGCAGCACGTCGTCTGGGGCGAGTCCGATGTGTGCGGCGTGCCAAGCCTCGTCGTGCGTGTCGGCGAGCAGCACCCGCATCGCCGGCCGGAGGCGGCGAAACGCGGCGTACAAATCCTCCGCAGAACCGCCCGCGAGCGGCAGCTCGGAAGCCGCGTAGACCGGCATCACGATCACCCGGTCCGCGCCGTCAAAAGCCGCCGGGAACGCATCTCGCAGCGCCAACGTCCGGGTGTACCGATGGGGCTGAAACACCGCCGTGATCCGCCCGAAGCCACCCCCCATCGTCTGGGCAATCAACGCTCGGATCTCTTCGGGATGATGCGCATAATCGACAATCACGCGGGCGCCGTGGACCTGCGCCACAGTCTCAAAACGCCGATTGGGCAACGCGGTGCATGCCGCAGCCAGCCGGCCGACCGCCTCCTCAGGCGGGACGCCAGAAGCCACAGCTGCGGCAAGCGCACCGAGCGCATTCAGAATATTGTGACGGCCCGGCACGCCGATCACCACTCCGCCAAGCGACCGCCCCCCGGCAGACACGGTGAACGCGCAACGGTCGGGACCGCACACCGCGTCTGACGCACGCAACCACGCCGTCTCGGAAAACCCGAATGACACCGCGTGAACGCCATCGCAGACCCGCCCGCACACCTCGGCGGCCAGCGGGTTGTCGGCACACCACGCCACGCCTGAACGGGTCGCCGCCACCACGCGCCGGTAGCATGCCACCAGATCCTCGATGCCGGCGAAGTGCTCCAAATGGTCGATGTCGATGTTGGTGACAACCGTGACGTGCGGGCGATAAAGCGCAAGCGTGCCGTCGCTTTCGTCCGCCTCCACCACGAGGTGGCGCACACCGCTGCCGCCGCTCCGACCCGCGCCTGCGCCCAAGCTCGGGGTTTCGCCGCCGAGGCACCACTCGACGGCGTGTCCCAGTTCTTGAAACAAGCGTGTAGAAAACAAGGATGTCGTCGTCTTGCCGTGCGCGCCGCACACCGCCACGCTGTGCGGCGCCGCCGACACCCAGGCGGCGAGCGCGACCCCCCGGTGGAGAACCGGAATGCCGGCCGCGCGCGCAGCCGCAATCTCGGGTTCCTCGTCGGTGATCGCCGTGCTGCGAATCACGCACACCGGGCTGCCGGAACGGCGGGCCTCGACCAACGGGGCGAGGTGCGCCGGGGCGTGCGCCGGGGCGACCGCCAGGCCAGCCGCTTGCGCGCGGGCGGTCAACGGATTGAGGGCCGCGTCGCAGCCGTCGACCGTCCACGTTCGGGCTGCGAGCAGCGTGGCCAGCCCCGCCACGCCCACCCCGCCAATGCCCATCAGATGCGCGTGCCCCGGAGCGCCGGCGGCGAGCGCCTCGGCGATCACACGCTGTTTATCATAATCCCGCATCCGCCACCTTCAGGGTTCATCCCATTCCCGGATGCCAGTCATGCCTTCGCCGGGGCGGCAGCGCGGATCTGCAGGCCCAGCCGGCTGGCCGCTTCAGCAAAACCGGGAATCTGTTCGTGATAGCGCGAGACCAGCTTCTTGAGCGCCGACCGCTGCCGCAGTGAAAGGAACTTCTTGAAACCATACTGTTTGGCCAGGCTCTCGTAAAAGGAGTGGTCGTCAAAGGTCATCTTGCCCCGCTGGGTCGGCTCGCGCCAGACCGTGACCGACGCCATCAGCTCCAGCAACGGACCGCTCTCGTTGTCGACCTCCGCCACCGCATCCGCTTCGGCAATGTTCAGGGTCCCTTTGATCTGGTCAAAATCCGGGATTTGCGCGGCGTTTCGGATGAGTATCCGGTTGAGCGCCCCCATCTGATTCTCGGAGAGTTTCCGACCCACGCGGGTTTGATCGTGCAGCGACTCGACAAAACGCCGTTGCTCCTCGCTCAGCTCGATGGTCCGCAACAACTCGAAGCGTCGGTCCGATTCCTCGTGCGACGGCGCCGCGTTATCCGCCGCCACGAGACGCTCAAACCCGAGCCGGATCAACTCATTTTCACCTCCGCTAATCTGGTCGCGATAACGCACCGCAATGCGCGCCAAGGCCTCTAACTGCTTATCCGAGACGGGCTTTTCTCCGTCGGCTTCCTGTTGACGCACCGACGCCACGAAATTCTCGTCGCTGTATTTTCGCTTGCCCAGTTTGACCTCCGGCCCCCACACACGCACCTGGAGGAGCATGCTGAAGATCGCATGAACCGTGTTCAGATCGGCCGGCGGCTCCTTGGCATTGGTCATCCACGCGCTAAACCGCGTGTAAAAAGCACCCATCATATCGGTCCACTGGACCCCGCCGTCTTCGATCTGATCGAGCGATTCTTCCATGGCGGCCGTGAACCCGACGTCGAACAGGTCGCCGAGCTTCGCGACGAGCAGGTCGTTGACCTGCATGCCAAGGGTGCTGGGGATGAGCATCCGCTTTTCGCGCGACACATAGGTGCGCGCGTCGAGGGTCTCGATGATCGCGGCGTAGGTGCTCGGACGTCCCACGCCGTTGGCTTCGAGGGCCTTCACCAGCGCGGCTTCGGTGAAACGCGGCGGTGGCTTGGTCTCCTTGCGATCGCTGAGCCACTCAACCAGATCGAGCGTCTCGCCGATTGCCAGCGGGGGCAGCTTGTCCACCTCGTCGGCCACCTCGGATTCGTCGCCCTCCGCCTCCCGCGTCTTGCGGATGTCCAGTTCCATCACCTTCAGGAAGCCGGGGAACAGCACCTCGGAAGCCGATGCGGTCAGCTCGTACCGGTGCTGCTGCGCGGGCGGCGGCTCCGAAACCACCACGGCGGTCCGCTGCTCAATCCGCGCGCACGCCATCTGGCTGGCCAAGAAACGCCTCCAGATCAGGTCGTACAGGCGCAGGGAGGGCGTGTCCAAAACCCCTTTGAGGCTCTGCGGCGTTCGCGTCACATCCGTGGGCCGAATCGCCTCGTGAGCCTCCTGCGCGCCCGCCCGGCTCTTGAAGCTGTTGGGCGCCTCGGGATAGTACGCGTCGCCATACTCGGAAACGATGAAGTTCCGCGCCGCCGCCTGCGCGTCGCGTGAAATGGCGACCGAGTCGGTGCGCATATAGGTGATCAGACCGACGATCCCTTCGCCCGCGCCGAGTTCCACGCCCTCGTACAGCTTCTGTGCCAGACCCATGGTCCGGCTCGGGGAGAAGCCGCACACGCTCGACGCGGCCTGTTGCAACGTGCTGGTGGTGAACGGCGGCATCGCCCGCCGCGTCACCGGCCGCAGGCGGATGTCGCCCACCCGCAACCGCCGTCCGTCCAGATCGGCCAGCACCGCAGATGCCGACGACTCGGCACGGAGGTCGGCCTTCTCGCCGTCCATCTTGGCCAGCTTGATCGTGAACGGGTCGGCTGAGGCGGTCTCCTTGCGCACCCGCGCCCCGAGAATCCAGTAGGACTCGGAGACAAACGCACGGATCGCCTGCTCCCGTTCGCAGACGAGACGGAGCGCCACCGACTGCACCCGGCCGGCGCTGAGGCCTCTTCGAACCTGCCGCCAGAGCAGCGGACTCACCTGGTACCCGACGATCCGGTCCAAGATCCGCCGCGCCTGCTGGGCGTCAACCCGGTTCATGTTGATCACGCCTGGATTTTCGATCGCCGCGCGCACCGCGCGCGGTGTGATTTCATTGTATTGAACGCGATAGAACGGTTTGTCCTTGGCGCTCGCGGTGAGCACCTCCCGCAGGTGCCAGGCGATCGCCTCCCCCTCGCGATCCGGATCGGGCGCCAGATAGATCGCGTCGCAGGCCTTGGCCGCCTTGCGCAATTCGTTCACCACCTTGGTCTTGTTCTTGGAGAGCACGTATTTGGGGGCGAACCCGTTCTCAATATCGACGCCAAGCGTCCGCTCGGGAAGATCACGAATGTGGCCCACCGATGATTTCACATCGAATCCGGACCCTAAAATCTTGCCGATCGTCTTCGCCTTTGCGGGCGATTCCACAATGATCAAGTGCTTGGCCATGTTGCTTCGTGTCCTTTCTGTCTCACCGTCTCAAAACGTGTTCCCGTTCAATCCGCTTCGCCATGCCGCCGGGCAACAGCTGCACCATCCGCCGCAATTGCAACCCCACCAGCAGGGAGTTCACCCGGCTGGCGGACAATCCGCTGGATCGGATCAAAAAATCAACGTGCCGTTCCTCGTCGAGCAGGCCAATCACGTGGCGCTCATCATCCGTCAGCACCGGTTGCGGCGTCCGGGCCTCGTCCGGGGGCGCCCCAGGCCGCGGCAGTGTCGCAGCTTCCGCATTCCGCCGCGCGGAACGCGGCAGCAGCTCCTGCAGCTCATCGGCCACGTCGTCGGCGCATGTCACCAGCCGCGCACCCTCGCGCAACAGCCGATGACAGCCCGCTGCCTGGGGCGAATCCACCCGCCCGGGCACCGCCATCACCGACCGGTTCTGGTCGAGCGCCTGGCCGACGGTAATCATCGTGCCGCTGTTCAGTGGCGCTTCGACCACAACCACCCCGCGGCTCAGCCCGCTGACGATGCGATTGCGCATCGGGAACGTCTGCCGATCGGGCTGGCGTCCAAACGGATACTCGCTCACCAACGCGCCGCCCGCCGCAACGATCTCCCGCGCCAGCCCTTCGTTCTCAGCGGGAAAAATGCGATCAAGCGCCCCCCCCAGAACCGCCACCGTCAGCCCTTTGGCCTGGAGCGCGCCGTTGTGCGCCTCGGTGTCGATCCCCCGCGCCAACCCGCTGACCACCACGTAACCCGCAGCCGCAAGCTGGAAGCCGAACCGCCGCGCAGTCTCCCGTCCGTAAACCGTCGCCTGGCGCGTGCCGATCACCGCCACGCCCGTTCCCGAGAGCGCGGCGGGGTCGCCTGCCACGTACAGCACCAGCGACGGATCGGCAATTTCTTTCAGGACCGCAGGATACGCCGCATCGGCCCACGTGACCAGCTTGACATTCAGCCGCTCGGCGCGCGCCAACTCGTCGTCGCACCGAGCCGTTCGGAATTCGCGGTAAAAAAAAGCCGCGCGGTCGGCGCCGATTCCGTACACCCGAGAGAGGTCGTTTTCCGAGGCGTCAAAGATGGCAGCGACCGACCCGAACGCCTCTTGCATCCGTTTCACGGTCACCGAGCCGATCCCTGAAACCCGGTTTAACGCGATCAAAGCATCCCGTTCGTTCACGCCGCCCCCTCCGTAACCCCTCCGTCACGCCTCCTGCGGCTTCTGCCCGCGAAGCCGGATGTGCAGCTCGCGGAGCTGCTTCTCCGTCACGTCCGACGGCGCGTTCATCATCAGATCCTGTGCCTTCTGGTTCATCGGAAACGCGATGACCTCGCGGATGTTGTCCGCGCCGGCCAGCAGCATCACCATGCGGTCCACGCCGGGGGCAATGCCGCCATGGGGAGGGGCGCCATACTTGAAGGCATTGAGCAGGCACCCGAATTTGCTCTCCACGACCTCGGGGCCGTACCCCGCGATCGCGAATGCCTGGTACATGATGTCGGGACGGTGGTTGCGGATCGCGCCGCTGGAAAGCTCAATGCCGTTGCACACCACGTCGTACTGGTAGGCGAGGATATCGAGCGGATTACGGTTTTCCAGAGCCTCCATCCCGCCCTGCGGCATCGAGAACGGGTTATGCGAAAACGCCGTCGCACCGGTCTCGGGGTCTTTCTCGAACATCGGGAAATCGACGATCCAGCAGAAATTGAAGACGTTGGGATCGATCAGGCCGAGGTCGCGTCCGAGCTTGGCTCGAATATCGCCGCCGATCTTCGCTGCCTTCTCCGGCTCATCGCACACGAAGAATGTCACGTCGCCGTCCGCCATGCCCCCCGCCGCCGCCAGCGCCGCCAGCTCGGCGGGCGTGAGAAACTTCTGGATCGGCCCCTTGACCGCGTCGCCGTCCCAGATCAGATAGGCCAGCCCCTTGGATCCGATACCCTTGGCGTGTTCGAGCAGCTTGTCGAAGAAGCTGCGGGGCTTGTCCTTGATCCCCTTCACCGGTATGGCCCGAACGACCGCACCGCCCTTCACGGCCGCAGCAAAGGCGTTGAACCCGGAATTCAAAAAGATCGCCGAGACATCAACCATCTCAATGGGGATGCGCAGGTCGGGCTTGTCACTGCCGTACTTGAGCATCGCCTCGCGGTACGGGATGCGCCGCCAGGGCGTCGCGTCAACCCGTTTCTTGGAAAAGGTGGTGAAGGTGCTGTGGAGGACATCCTCGACCACGGCGAAAATGTCGTCCTGAGTGACATACGACATTTCCATGTCGAGCTGGTAGAACTCGCCCGGCGAGCGATCAGCGCGCGCGTCCTCGTCTCGGAAGCACGGCGCGATCTGAAAGTAGCGGTCGAATCCGGCAACCATGAGGAGTTGCTTGAAGAGCTGCGGGGCCTGCGGCAGGGCGTAGAACTTTCCCGGGTGGACGCGGCTCGGCACCAGGTAGTCACGCGCGCCTTCGGGCGAGCTGCACGTGAGGATCGGCGTCTGGTATTCGTTGAAGCCCTTGTCCGTCATCATCCGGCGCAGGTGCGCGATCACCCGTGAGCGAAGCACGATGTTGGCGTGGAGCGACTCCCGGCGCAGGTCGAGAAACCGGTACTTCAACCGCAATTCCTCGGCGCAATCCTCGTCCCCGGCCAGATAGATGGGGGTTTGCTCGGCGGCCGATTCGACGGTGCAGGCGTCGGCCACCACCTCGACCTCGCCGCTCGGCAGGTCGGGGTTGACGGTCGACGGCTCGCGCCGCGTCACGATTCCATCGACGATGATCACGCTCTCCAGACGCAGCTTGGCTAGCTCGTCAAAGAACGTCCGGCTGGGGTGAACCACAATTTGCGTCACCCCGTAATGGTCGCGCAGGTCGATGAACAGAATTCCGCCATGGTCGCGCTTTCGGAAGACCCATCCTGACAGTCTGACGCTCAGTCCCGCGTGGGTCTCGCGCAGGGCGTTGCAGGTGTGCGTGCGATAGCTATGCATAGAGTGCTCCCCTGTAAAAAGTGGGTACTATAGCACGGCTGACGCAAGACGGAAACAGAAAAGACGATGCGCAGAAAAGACGATGCGCTCTGCCGGTGTGCCGGGAACAACGTTATCACGTCGGGTTTCCGCCTGATGTCGCTTGATTGTATGTGCCCTGTTCACAACGTCAGACTACCTCTCAAGAAAGGGCGCCCAATCATGATCGTGTTGGACACACTCGTCGAACAGGTTTTTAGTCGTTCGCCACAGGGCGTCCGATGGCGTCATCGAACGATGAGTAGGTGTATGTAAACGTCCGATCATCGTTCACTTGAACCAGGTCTGGCAGGGTTTTCTCATTGACCGGGGTGCGGGGCAAATAGCGAACGGCGCGGGCGGTTTGAGGCCGGCCGAGCGCATCGCGGGTCTCGACGCGGAGTCCGTCCGCAGTGAAGGACTCCAGGATCAGGCCGCGACTCCGGTCCCAGCCCGTCAACTGGTTCTTTCCATTATAGCGGTAGACATCCTTCCAGTCGCGGCGGTAAGAGAGGACGGGGTCGACGTAGCGCGTGCTGGTCGCAGCGTAATCTACGGAGAGGATACGGTGATCGGCGCTGTAGACGCGGGTTTCGTTGTTCAGAAAATAGAACGAGAGGAATGCGGGCGCGGACGGGTGCGCGCCGTTGTGGGCGAAGGCGGCGATGTCGACGCGGCTGGCGGCGAGTGATGGGTCGGCGGCGCTGGGGAATCCCGGTTCGTGGTAGGCGACGGTGATCGCGGCGACCTGCCCCGCCGGGTCGAGCGTCCGGATGGTGACCTTGGCGGGGTCTCCCTGCAGGAGGACCCAGCGCCAGGTCAGATTGGTCGCGCCCGGCAGGGCCGCAGCGCTGGCGGCGACGGTGAGGGAGTGCGACCAGCCGACCCCGCGGAAGACGCGGGCGATGCAGGCCGGAGAATCGTAGAGACCGGCGGCGGGGAAACCGTCGAAGAAATCGCGGCCGTAAACCGGCTGCCGCTCCTGCAGCACCCGAAGCGTGACCAACGGCGGGATCGTGTTGCTCGTCAAACCATTGGCGAGCCGGACCATCGCGTCCACGTTCAGATTCGTGCCCGCGAACACTGCGGGGTGCGCAACGCCGGTGTAGTAGGCGTCCGGATGGGTGACCGGACGCTGCGTGGCGCGAAGGATCATTTGAACTGTGGGCGCGAGGAGCCGGTTCTGCACGAGGATCCGCTTGGTTTCGGGGCTGAACGCCGCCAGCGTGGCGGCAAGGGCGCGCAGGAATGGCTGGTCGGAACCGGACGAGCCTTTGGAGACAATGAAATACGGCGTATTAAAGGGAAAGACATCGCCCTGAGCAGCCTGGTAATCCTGGTGGGAGGGATAGACGTAGCTGTGGTTGGAGACATAGAGATTGAACAGCCCTCCGACGCGAAGCGGGTTGCAGACGAGCATCCGCGCCTGACAGCGCCAGAACGGACCCTGTGTGAGCGCCGTGGAGGAATTTCCGAAGGTCGGCAGGTTGTAGATGAACTGGGCGGCGCCGTAATACGGACGATTTGAGGCGCTGGCGGCCTCCGGTCCATAGACGATGCGCGCGAGTCCGGGGAAGTCGGCGACCTTGAGCGCCGAATGGCCGTCGTCACGATTGTCATACAAATCGCCGACGTTGCCGGCGGCACGGCCCTCCCGAAGCCAACCGGCGAGAAGCGGTTGAACGGGGCCCCGGTAGGCGTCGGCATCGGCGGGGGCGAGGCGCGGGCTGTCGGCCGACAGCACGAAGACCGATCGGAACAGGGCCGCGTCAAAATCCCAGACGGTGTTGGTGGACGAGACCCACGCGATGCCGCCCGGTCTGACCGGGGTGGGCGTCGCATCGTACAGGCCGTGGGGGGCGTCGGCGGACGGGGTTGGCTCGGCCTGCTTGAGCACGGCGGCGAAGGCGGGGCTGGAGTGGAGCGAGGCAAGATCGGCATCCCGCCGGATGTGATCGGCGTTGCGAAAGCCGAGCGCAACCGCCTCGCGCAGCATCTCGAATGCGGCGTCGGCTTTGCCCTGCCGGGCGAGCGCGCAGGCGAGGTTGTAGGCAAAGTTCGGGTCGGCCGGAAGGAGTGCCCGACCCGCGCGGCAGGCGTCTTCCATCGCGCCGTAATCCTGCGCCAGCACGGCAGCCATCAGGTCCCGCTTGATGGCTGAAAAGCGATCCTGAATGATGGGCAGGCCGAATACATCGGCCCCGGATGCGGCCTGCGCCACCGACCGCACGAACGCACACAGAACCAGAGACACGACACATGCAAACCGTTTCATGGGTACACAATAGGGCATGCCGGGACGATTGTCCATGGCCGGTGTGTCAGGCGAACGCCGAGTCTTTGCGGACGCTGGTGATGATCCGCATCACCTCGACGGCCTGATCGAGCGTGACGGGATAGGGCTTGTTGAGGCGGATGGTGTTGGCGAGGTGCTCCCAGATGAGCGTTGGGCTTGCCGGTGACTGGGGCGCCACAGGGATCTCCTCCTCGATCCACCGGAGGTCATCGGGCGAGCCAAAGTCCCCCAGGGGCGGCGTGCGGACACTGGCGCGGCGGCGCGGCGCGGCGTGTTTGGAATCAAGGTATTTGAGGGTGATGATCGTATCCGTAGCGGCCAGTTCGCCTTTCTCGCCCGACACGGTGTAGGCGGGAACGGGAATGACGCGTCCGCCGGAGATTTCGAGATCGACCGTAAGCCCGGCCAGATTGCGCATGATGATAGAAACGGTGTCTTCGGCGTCGCCCATGGCGGAGACGCGCTTGAGATCCGACCACATGCGCACCGGGGCCGATCCGAGCATCTGGAGGGCTTGGTCGATGAGATGCGGTCCCTCGCCGAGCAGTTGCCCGCCGCCGCACCGCTGGACGGTCTGCCAGTCGTCGCGCCGGCTATACGCGCCCCGGCGCAGGCGGATCGTGTGAATGTCGCCGAGGAGGCCCGATGCGATGATTTCGCAGACGTGGATGAAGACCGGCTCAAAGCGGCGGTTGAGCCGAGCAAAAAGCCTGTTGCCCGCGCGGATCGATGCGGCGCGCAGCACGAGGGCCTGATCCGCGTCGAGACTGATCGGACTTTCAAGGTTGACCCATCGCCCGGTCTTCAGCGCCTTGACCGCATGCGCCACATGGTCCTCGCTGCGCGTCGCGATGTCAACCAGTTCGACATCGCCATCGAGCAGCAGATCCTCGAAACGGCGGTAGGCCCTGCAGTTTGGATACCGAGCCACCGCGAGATCGCGGCGATCCTTGAGCGGATCACACACTGCGGCGATGCGGAACAGGCCGGGATAGTTGTCCAGTTCCAGACAATGCATGCCCCAGCCGGCACGACCAAGCCCGACAATGCCGATACGGATCGGTTCGCGAAAGGACGGAGTCATGAAAGGCACCTTTGAGAGTCATCCACACTCGACACGCACACTAAACGCATGCTGTCTGAAAAAATAACTTACAACTTTGTTGGACTGTACTCTGTTCTGCAGAGAGAGGCAAGAAAAAAATTCAGAAAAATAGGCGGCTAAAAAATGACGGTTCTCGCATGATCTTTGTTTCTGGTGCAAGGCCCTTTGAAAATGGTAAACTCCCCGCCTATGAATCACCCTATTTGGATTGGACCGCTATGAGCCTGCTTTGGAATCCGTCGCTTCGGGGCCGTTCGTTGCTGAAGATTTCCGATTTGTCGGACGGGGAAATGACTTCGCTCATTGACTTGTCGCTGGCGCTCAAGGCCCGGCGCGATGGCGGAACACGCGGTGATCTGCTCAATCGCAGGCAGGTGGCGCTGATTTTCGAGAAGAGCTCGACACGCACCCGCAACGCGGCTTCCTGCGCCATCCGCGACGAGGGGGGCGCCGCCGAATACCTGACCAGCAACGACATCCATCTGGGCGGCAAGGAGAGCGTGTCCGACACGGCACGGGTGCTGGGGCGAATGTTTGACGGCATCCTGTTCCGGGGGTTCTCGCAGAAAACCGTCGAAACGCTGGCGCGCTTTTCCGGCGTCCCCGTATGGAACGGCCTGACCGACGAGGCGCATCCGACGCAGATTTTGGCCGATCTGATGACGATGAAGCAGAAATTCGGCGCGCTCCGGGGGCTGAAGCTGGCCTATGTGGGCGACGGGCGCAACAATGTGGCCAATTCGCTGATGAATGGCTGCGCCAAGGCGGGCATCCATTATGTGAATTGCACGCCGCCGGAGCTGGCACCCGCAGCCACACGGGTCGCCGCCGCGCGCGCCATGGCCGCCGTCCACGGCTCAACCGTCGCGGTCATCGCCGATCCGGTGGCAGGCGTCAGGGGCTGCAACGTCATCTACACCGACGTCTGGGTCTCCATGGGCGAGGAGGCTCAGAAAGAAACCCGCCTCCGGCTGCTCAGCCCGTATCAGGTGAACAGCGAACTCGTCCGGGCCACAGGGGTTCCCGAAAGCGAGTTCATCTTCCTGCACTGTCTGCCGGCTTTCCATAACACGCAGACCGACATGACCCGCGACTGCGGCGCATTGGAAGTGACCGACGAGGTGTTCGAAGCGCCTTACTCCCGTGTTTTTGATGAGGCTGAGAACCGGATGCACACCATGAAGGCCTTGTTTGTTTCGGCCCTGACCCACGGAGGTTGACATGCACAAGAGAATGTTTGATGTAAGCTGGGAAACCTTCAGCGCGCTGCCTGTTGCGGAGAAGACGCCGTTCCTGATGCAGCCCGACGGCGCGCCGTTCCACACCCTTTTTGCGCAGCAGTTTGATGTGGCCCTGCTCAGCCGGCTGGCCGCGCTGGCCACCGCCATCCGGCAGATCGCCAAGACGCGCAGCGGCACGCTTTTTCTGCAGGATCTGATCTGTCACAAGCGGGCCATGATTTATTTCTCCCAGCCGAGCTCGCGAACCTTCCTCTCGTTCCTCTCGGCCTGCCAGATCCTCGGCGTGCAGACGGGCGAGGTGCGCGACATGGCCACGTCGTCCGAATTCAAGGGCGAGTCCAAGGAGGATTCCGTCCGGACGTTCAGCTCGTATTTTGACCTGATCATCATGCGCTCGCCCGAGAAGGGGCTGGCCGAGCGGATGGCCTGGTCGCTGTCCAACTCCGACCGCCCGCTGCCGCTCATCAACGCCGGGTCCGGCAAGGATCAGCATCCGACTCAGGCGCTGCTCGACATCTACACGCTGTTGCGCAGCTTTGAGCGCAACGGCGGCCTGCGCGACCGCACGGTGGTGTTCGTCGGCGATCTCGCCCGCGGCCGCACGGTTCGCTCGCTCTCGCTCCTGCTCACGCAGTATCCCAACATCCGGCAGATCTTTGTCGCGCCGCAGCCGCTGCAAATCGGCGGGGACATTGTCCAGGCGCTCGAAGCCAAGAAGGTTGCCTTCCATCTGACCGACGACTTCCACGCGGCGATTCCCGAGGCCGACGCCATCTACATGACGCGCATCCAGGACGAGTGGGATCACGACAAGGGGGAGAGCGTGGCCGTTGACATCTCCCGGTTCACCTTCGGCGCCGACGAGCTGAAGCTGCTGAAGCCGGCGGGCATCATCATGCACCCGCTGCCGCGCCGAAGCGAGATCGCCGTCTGCGTGGATTCTGACCCGCGCGCCATGTACTGGCGTCAGATGCGCAACGGCATGTGGATCCGCGCCGCCCTGATCGCCGAGACCTTCGGCTGCGGCAAGCGGATACACGATTACTACAATCAGAATTTGTAGGCGTGCGGCGTCCGATCAGCGGTGCTCACTGCCTGGGCCGATGCAATCACAGGCGGACGTGATCGGCCAGTTGCGGCGCGATACCGGTGTAGGTAGCCGGGGTGAGCGCCAGCAGTCGCTGCTTCTCCGCCTCCGGAATCTCCAGTGTGCGGATGAAGGCCTCCACACCCGCCGCATCAATCGCGCGGCCGCGGGTCAGCTCCTTGAGCCGTTCATAGGGGTTGGACAGCCCGTGCTTGCGCATGACGGTCTGGATCGGCTCGGCCATCACCTCCCAAGCGGCGTCGAGGTCCTCAGCCATCCGAACGGGGTTGAGGCGAACCTTTCCGAGACCCTTCAGCGTCGCCTGATACGCCGTGAGACAGTAACCGAAGGCGACCCCCATGTTGCGGATGACGGTCGAATCGGTGAGATCCCGCTGAAGCCGGGAAATGGGCAGCTTGCGGGCCATGTGCTCCAACAGGGCATTGGCGATGCCGAGATTGCCCTCGCTGTTTTCAAAGTCAATGGGATTGACCTTGTGCGGCATGGTCGAAGAGCCAACCTCGCCAGCGACGGTTTTTTGCCCGAGATAGCCCATCGAAATGTAGGACCAGACGTCGCGATCCAGATTGAGAAGCACGGTGTTCCACCGGGCCAGGGCGTCAAAGGCCTCGGCCAGACCGTCATGCGGCTCGATCTGGGTGGTCAGCGGATTCTGCTGCAGGCCGAACGTCCCTTCAAGGACCCGCGCGGCAAGGGCGGGCCAGTCGACGCAGGGGTAGGCGGCGCAATGCGCATTGTAATTGCCGACCGCGCCGTTCATCTTGGCCGGAAAGGCCAGCGCAGCGAGCTGGGTGGACTGTCGGCGGAGGCGCATCACGAAGACCGCCAGTTCCTTGCCGAGCGTGGTCGGCGAGGCGGGCTGGCCGTGGGTGCGCGCCAACATAGCGGTGCCGCGCGCGGAGGCGGCGAGATCGGCCAGCGCCGCGATGACGGCATCCTGGACGGCGCGCAGCACGGCGAGGCCGTCACGCAGCATCAGGGCGTGGGCGACGTTGTTGATGTCCTCCGATGTGCAGGCAAAGTGGACAAACTCGGAACGGTCGGACAGCGAAGACGCGGCGAGCTTCTCCTTGATGAAATACTCGATCGCCTTGACATCGTGGTTGGTTGTCGACTCGATGGCCTTGACACGCGCGGCATCGCTCATCGAGAACGCATCGGCGATGGCGTTCAGGCTGGCGGTCTCGGCCGGCGTCAGCGCGCGGGCTTCTGGAATCCCCGGCTCGGCGCACAGGGCCTGAAGCCAGGCGATCTCGACGCGCACGCGGCGGGCGATCAGGCCGAACTCCGAGAAAATCGGCCTCAGCGCGGCCGTCTTGGCTGCGTAGCGGCCGTCCAGCGGGCTGAGGGCGGTCAGCGGGTCAAGCATCGCGGACATAGGGCATCTCCAATCTGAACCGGGGGGCCAACGGACCTCACGTTGCTCGT
>Ga0194113_10003152_pt1 | contig 22229 bp, 22 predicted proteins | sample TA2MahC200mmetaG_FD_146193 | JGI IMG/M metagenome (GOLD analysis project Ga0194113, IMG submission 146193) | Freshwater microbial communities from Lake Tanganyika, Tanzania - TA2015017 Mahale Deep Cast 200m | ecosystem: Environmental > Aquatic > Freshwater > Lake | place: Tanzania: Lake... | reverse complement strand
TCACTGGCAACACCTTGTTCCCTAATTCCACCAGTCCACACTTGCGCTCCAACATGATCAACGGGGATATCCCTGCCCACGCCGTCATCGTCCCCTCCAATCCCCCCGTTACCCTGACACCCAGAAGCGGCCTCTTTACCTTCATCGCTGCCTAACCTCCTGGGTGATACCTTACTCCAATCTGACTCACATTGGAAGGGGTCTTATTACCCACTGATTACGGAGGCACCATTGCCCTAATATCCACCGGGGAAGTATAATATAATGCCAGGTAATTCCGAATGTAAGGAAATCTAACGATCGTGTTCTTTGGCCATACCGCTGCAAAACTAATCGTACTCATCGTAGTGGGCGCTGTTATCATATCAAGCGGTTGCACCACCTCAAAAGGTGAGGGATTTGCGATTTATTTGACCCAAAAAGATATTCCTCCTGCCCAGATGGAAGCCTTAAGCCACGTAGACATTGCAGAAGATCCTATTGTATCCATTCGAGATGTCATCGCGTATAATGCTCAAACACATGAGCTGAAACTCACTGCAAATGCTTTTCAACGTATTTCTGCTTTGGAACTGACAGTTGGAGGTAAGTCGTTTATGGTTTGCGTGGACAAGAAACTCGTCTATTGGGGGGCTTTCTGGACACCGTTTTCTTCCATTTCCTTTGATGGGGTTACTATCCGGAAGCCGCTAAGCTCTCAGGAACCTGAAGTCATCACCATCGAGTTGGGTTATCCCTCCCCATCTTTCTACGGAGGCGAAGATCCCAGGAATAACGCGGCGGTATTGAAATCACTGGAACAGGCTGGCAAGTTAATCAACAAGCTGTCAATAACGGCGATAGAGAAGCTGCCCCATTCTCTGAAAGGATATGAACTGTATTCCTGGGAAGAAGATAGCCAATGGCATTTTACTTTGATTACGGGTACCAATCGTACCAAGACGATGGAAGAAATAACTTCCAAAGAGGATTTCATCACTGAAACTGGGTGGGTGAAAGTCCAAGTGATTGGTGCAGATGCAATCAAAGATCTTCTCAGCCGCCTACCTCAAAGTGAGTCAGTCTTTTGGTGTGATGAGTTCCATATAGGGCAAACACCAGAGACGAATATTGATCTCCAATTACCGCCCAAGGGGATCACAGATGCGATCAAGGAACATGCTGGGCGGTGCGGTTTAGACTTTGCAATTACAGTGCCTTAGTGCACAGATTGCCCCTCCAAGGGTCTCCCTAAGAGGAGACATGCTACTCTCTTTGGCCGTTTGATGCCAGCGTCCAGCCCCACCAAGGGGGAGCCCGGCACAAGACCGCTCCTACTATAACCACTGTGGGTAACCCGAAATGCGCAAGGCAAAGAAAGGGCGCCGAGGCCAACAAAGAAGGGCCTTACGAAGCCGGTGGTGACCTACCTCCCCAAGGGTTACACCTCCATAGGCTTGAGGCCGAAGGAACAGGTTGGCCACAGACCCTCGATATCAGGCAACCCCAGCACCATAACCCAAAGGTTGGCTTTCGTATAGCGGACTATGTGCCACCAATGGGTGCCTAATGGGGGGATGCCTTTTGTTCTGAAAACCGCCTCATTAGTACCAAATGTCTGTACCAGGAGCCCCGGCCATGATCTGGTGGCCTCCGCAGGTTGCTGCAAGCGCACCTCGATCTCCTTCTTAGCCCAATCTACATCCAATTCCACGGGCCATGCCTTCTCAACGCCAGGTATATGACCGATGCCATAGAAGGTCTCCATTTCGCTTCTCCCTCTGGCTGTGCCTATTCCAGCCGACTTTCCTTCACATCCTAAACCCAGCTATGGTTTTGGTGCAAATTCATAGGATGGCATACGCTGAGAGAAAGAGACAGGCAGCGATATGCCTGCAAACCTTAATCCTTCGCCTTGGCTAATCTGTAGATCTGACCTTATATGCTCCAAGACACGCCTTAGATCTTTTCGTTTCCCTCGGTGCTTATCCCCCGTTGGTCTGCGGAAAGGCCACTTGGGTATACAAAGATTCCACCCTCTGCTTGTGTTCCAGTTCCTGTGCCGCCAAATCCCTGAGCAGTCTCTTGACTTCTCCCTGGGGATGAACCTGGGCAAGACTGAGATAAAACTCATGCGACGCCTTTTCACGGGCGGCAGCAAACAGAAAGATATCTTTGAGCTTCATGTCAGCAGATAGTTGCGGTTGGTCAAGCTGTTCAGCAATCCTGTAGTCTATGACCTGTCCACTGCTTAACGCCCCCTCCTTAAGCTCACCCCTCTGGTATCTTCCCAGCAGGTTCTCATGTCCCCGCTCTTGTTCGGCTAGCTCTTGAAAGGCGTCTTTGGCTGCTTCGTCACCTACTCTCTGGCTGAGGGCAACGTACAGACGCTGTGATTCAATTTCCTTGCTTAGCGCTTTCTCTAGGACCTCTTTGAGCATTAGTTGACCTGCCATTGTTCTCCCCTCCGATGCTAACATTACTTGGAGAAATCTACGGGCAGTTCCTCCATTTGGTGGGGTCTAATACCCTGCTCAACGAACGACTCCCTTGAAAAAGGATCCCTTAATAGATACATCCGCTGGCTGTCTTGATTGGTGTGGATGCATCCGCGCCCGCGCCTGCTTCATGGTCACTGAATCTCCAGCATAGCAAATCTCTGTGGTGCATTGGGTCGTCTTGGGCACCAGTTATTCAAACTCAGCTTCAAAAGAAATGAGGTAACCCCAGCCTTTCCCTGCATTCCTGCTCAACCTCATTGGCCAGGACCGCCGACTTAACGGTTCCAATCTTGATTGTTTTGCCTCTCCTGACAGTCAGCAGGATGTCGTACCTCCACCCTTTGTCTGGCATCGGTAAGCGGGAGGGATTCGTTATGATCACCGGACCACCACCCGGACCGGGGAAAGCAGGCCAATTCCCGCCACCCGTCCCATACCTGCTCCACCAAGATTCCCGGCTGAATCTGGCCACCCGTACTACCTGTGAGAATGGAATCCGTCGCTTCAGCGGCAGCCGCAAGCCGAACACCTTGAGCTGCATCGTTATGTGCCGATCCGACTGGTTCAGCACCGTTTCCCACCCAGTTCTGCGATGCGGGCGAAGGACAATCTTCCCGCCCTCAATGGTTGCGTCATCATCCCCCATGGCACACCTCCCTGGCAACAACAGGGCTTATCGGGTTGCCATAACCTCTGCCCTCTAATCTTGAAGGATGGTATTTGAGTTGTCAACCCCCCACTGTATAGCTTCTTTTGTGCCTCGTCAGATCTGGCGTCCCGCGTCGTATCCGGCGGCGATGGCAGCCATGATAGTGCCCTGGCCCTCAGCAGCCACACCACTGGCATCGCCCACTATGTGGGCCTCGATGCCTTTCCTCTCTGCTACTTCGGCCAGGAATATGTTGGGACGTCTGTCGCTGGCCAGCACCATGGTCTCGATTCCCGGCAGCCGCTCTACCCTGCCTTCAACCGCAACCCATACTTCATCGGTGGGCAGAATCTCCACCCGCTCCACCCTCTTGTACCTCTTTACACCTTTGGCCGCGACCCTTTCCATCAGGCAGTGTCTATCAGCAGAGGCCATTTTCTCAGCAAAGTGTCTCCTTTTTTCCACTACGTAGACACTCTTGCCTTTTTCGGAAAGATAATCGGCCACCTGCAAGCCGATCTGATCCCCACCAACGATGAGCACAGTGTCACCCGTCAGTCGCTCCTCTTCAATAAGCTCGTCCGCCATCAGCAGTTCTATGTCTTTTATGTTGCTCAAACCATCAACAAATCCCAGGGGCACCTCGGGCAGGCTACCGGTGGCTATCACCAGCACGTCAGGCTTCAATTCATCCAGCAGCCTATCGTCAACTGCGGTGTTCAACCGAATTTCCACACCCAGCCTGTTCAGTTGCCTTTCGTACCAAGGGAGGGCATCGCCTATTTCGGCCCGTTCTGGCATAGCCGCAGCCAGCCTGACCTGTCCCCCTATCCACCCTCTGCTTTCGCACAGTATGACCTTATGTCCAGCAAAAGCCGCCCTCCTGGCAGCCTCCAGCCCAGCCACACCTGCCCCGGCCACCAGCACTTTCTTCGCTGATGCTCTTTTCTCCCCCTCTATTTCCGGCAAGAGGTACTCTCTGCCCAGTCGCGGGTTCACAGTGCAGCTCGCCTCTCCATATCTGAGTACCCCGTCGAAGCAGCCGAGGCAATCCGCCAGGCACGGGCGTATGTCCGCTATCTCTCCCCTCCTCGCCTTTTCCACTATCTCAGGATCAGCCACCTGGGCTCTGGCCATAGCCACTAGATCCGCTTTGCCCTCCCTTATTATGGCGTCTGCTATGGCTGGGCTCTTGATTCTCCCCACAGTTACCACCGGAATGGACACATGTTTCTTAACCTCTTCAGCAAAACGGACGAAAGCCCCCTGCTTCTCATACATGGGGGCTATGTTGATATGGTGCGTGCCATAAGCAGCAGCGCCCTGCGACACATTGATATAATTGACGCCTTCCCTCTCCAGGATAGGTGCCAGGTTGCACAGATCGGCTAACCTCCATCCTTCCTCGCCTATGAAATCGTCTCCCGGTAGCCGCACGCCCACCGGAAAATCTCGGCTCACCCTTTTCCTGATCTCGCGTACAATCTCAAGCAGGAACCTTATCCTGTTCTCAAAGCTGCCACCATACTCGTCCGTTCGTCTGTTGTAGAAAGGGGTGAGGAATTCATTTATCAAGTATGCATGAGCGCCATGAATCTCTACGAAGTCGAACCCGACTCGGGCACAACGCCATGCCGCTGTTCCAAAAGCCTGGACATATTCCTTGAGATCTTCCCTGGTGACCTCCCTTACTGGCATCTGCGCTTGAAGCATTTCTGGAATCACGGAAGGACAAACGCTCAACTCCGGAACATGGTTTATGCCTCCGTGGTTCAACTGTGCCCCAAATTTGACATCGTACCGATGCACTGCTCTTACCATCTCCTCAAGGCCGGGGTACACCCTCTCATCCCACAGATGCACAGAGTTCATCAGTCTTGGGCCTGACACGCCCGAAGGATGCACCGCAGCAGCACCAGCTATGATCATGCCTGGCCCGCTTCGGGCTCTCTCGACAACGTACTCAGTATGCTGGACGGTAACACACCCGTCATCATCTATCCCAAAGCCCGGCTCCATACCCGACATCACGATCCTGTTCTTCACCTCCATAGTGCCGATCTTCAGGGGCTGGAAAAGGTGCTTCAGTCTTGCCAACGTCCTTCTCTCCTTTCACACTAATGTCAGCGGTGTTTCATTCCTAAGCCACTACCGTGTTTCTCAGGGTACCGATATTCTCAATCCTGACCTCGACTACATCGCCGGGATTCATTTTGCCAATACCCGAGGGCGTACCCGTAGCGATGACATCGCCGGGCAGTAAGGTCATTACGCTTGAAATGAATCTTATTAGTTCAGCCACGCCGAAAACAAGGTCACTGGTGCGGGCAGATTGGCGTAGTTGGCCATTGAGATATGTCTCCAGCCTCAAATCGCTGGGGTCAACCTCGGTCTCAATCCAGGGGCCTATCGGTGCAAAGGTGTCATAGCTCTTGGCTCTCGTCCACTGGCCATCGTCTCTTTGAGCATAACGCTCCGAGACGTCATTGACACAAATGTAACCCATGATGTAGTCCCTTGCATTTTGCTGCAGCACATTCTTCGCCTTTCGGCCGATGACCACCCCCAGCTCCCCTTCATAGTCCACCCGTCGCTTGGAAAGAGGTGGCAGCACAATCTTGTCGTCAGGGCCTATGACCGCCGTGGATGGTTTGAGGAAAATCAGCGGCACCTGAGGTATAGGCAGTTGCGTCTCTTCAGCATGGCTGCGGTAGTTCAAACCCAGGGCCACTATCTTAGAGGGGAGGCAAGGAGGCAACAGTCTTGCTTTGTCCAGTTCATAAGTCTTACCATCAAATGGAAGAGAAAACCCGGGTCTCCTGAAATGCACGAAAGGGCTACCGTGGAAGCTGTGTATGATGTTGTTTTCCAATACGCCGTATCTGGCCTTTCCTTGAGCAGCAAAGCGAACAATCCGCAAGGGCCCTCCCTGATCTATTATAGCTGCGTTTGGGCTTCTGGGGTAATCGAAATCTCACGGTATACAAGGGACACTCAAAATGCCGTAAGCTCTTGCTGCCAAGGGCGATCTGCGCACAATCGGACACTCACAGATCACACATCATCCGCATCATGCCAGGACAGCCAATTTCGGCTTCGAAATCGGGGTGCCGCTTCTCATCGAAGAACTTGAAGCCAGCCTTCTCATAGGCACGCTGCGCTCGCGTATTACCAATATAGAGGCTGACCTGTGCCAGGCGAAAGCCTCGCCGCCGGCCCTCATTCAGTATCGCTTCCAGCAACCTGGAGATCACCCCCTGACGGCGGAACTCTGGAAGCGTGGCCACATGCTCTACAACCCATGACCCATCGGCAATGTCGGGATGGCACGTCATGAAGGCCGCCAAGCCTTTCTCCCCGGCCGCCATGTCAGCTTGAGTCAATCCCATTTTTTGAACCGCTACGGCAAGAGGTTCGGTCACTGTCGCCTCCCCAGTTATCTCTGGATCGTAGCCTTCCAGCGCAGCCACCGCACGACCGTCCACTTCAGCTACCAAGAACTCTGTGTAGGAACACATATGGCGTGGCGGTGTCATAGTCAGCGTCTCAAGAAGTGCTAAACACCTGTCCTCCGGCTGGGAAATGATGATGTCCCACATTCCTCGTTCGAGATGCGACCGTCCTGCCATGAGCATCACCCACGCCAGTAAGGCTGCGTCGCCGCCTCGGGCTGGCCGGATCCTGATATTCATTATTCCTGCTCCTCTCTCATTTCTGTAAGATAGACGATTCTGTTCTTCGCGTGGAGCGGGGACCTCCCGCTCGCCCGAAGCACCACATCAGTCAAAGCTGGTGGCGCGGGTATATAGCCAGTCTGTCAAGTTTCTATTATATCAGCCTAAACCTTCTGTCTGCAGGCTCCGACTACCATCCGAAGCCAGATTCGATTCGCCCGAATCAGCAACTACCTTAGCAACGAATCTGTTAGCAGAAGGCAAACCCTGGGATCTGCCAAAACACAGGCTGTCCGAGGACTCCATCTGCTAATCATGGTTCAAGACTATGGCAAGTGAACCCGGTCAAAATAACGTGGTAAGCCACTCTATCTCAAGCTTTGCATTGCCCAAAGCTAAGTCAAAGCTAAAGAACATGAGGTATCACTATAATGGGCGTGAGACATCCAAGGCGAGGTGCTAGATATCAAGGGGTACGCCGGAAAACGTGTATCTACATTTTGCTCCGGCACGGCGAAATTGAGTGTGAAAGTCTAAAGGCCTAGTTTCAACAGGAATTTTTCTCTGTAAGACTCAAGCTAGACAGCTAGGCGTACCAGCCTGCCCTGAAAGACATCTTCGCAGTGCTTGCTCAAATTGCCGATTCTGTAGGCATTATGATATACTTTTGGCCAATAGGGCGCTGCTTTGTCGGCAAGAGGTTATGTTCACTGTTTCGCAGCCTGGACAGCGTTTTACCTTGTTAGCAAGGAGAGATAGATGGAGCAAATAGAGTTGCGGGTCGCTACCCGAGAGGTTTGGGGAAAGAAGGTCAGATTCCTGCGGCGCAGGGGCATCATTCCTCTGCACCTCTTTGGCCATGATATTGAGTCCTTGGCCCTGGAATGTGATAGTGCCCAGATGAGGCGCGTGCTGGCCCAGGCAGGACAGACGAGGCTTATCAGTGTCAAGATTGACAGAGCGAAGAAGCCTAGAAACGTTTTTATTCGCGAGATTCAAAGAAACCCAATGACAGGCGAGTTACTCCATGTGGATCTCTATCAGGTCAGAATGGAGGAGCAGACAAAGGTGGATGTTCCCATTGTTCTGGTGGGAGAGGCACCAGCTCTGAAGACAAAGGGGACTATCCTGATGCAGGAATTAGATAGCCTCACCGTTGAAGCCCTCCCCGACAAGATCCCAGCCAGGCTGGAAGTGGATATTAGCTCTCTTACCGAGGCGGAACAGACTATCCATGTGAAGGACATACTGCTTGGTGATGGGATCAGGATTATCGGTGACCCAGAGCAAATGGTGCTCAAGGTTACCGCAGCAGTTGTTAGAGAAGAGGAAGTGGTTAAAGAAGTGGTTGAAGCGGCGGAAGTGGAAGTGGTGGGGGCGAAGCCTGAGGCAGAACCAGAAGAGGAATAGTTATACCCGTCGCTTATCTTGGTGGATCTACGCCATTGTCGTCCTGCTCGTGGGCAATCTCCGAGCGGAGGGGTTTAGGTTGATAGCCCATCAAAGGGCAATCCACGTGTTTGCAAGCGTGGGTAGTTGTCTCGTTGCTCGTCACTTTCCCGTCGGCCTGCCGAAACCAGACAGATCACAGGCAGTCATTCCGCCATGCCGGCATGACTACGGGGACTAGTCAGGCAGCTTCTTGGCACCCTTCCATTGCCGGAAGCTATCAATCTCTTTCTGCAACCCTTGAGCCAGCCGGCACCCGTGAGATGCAGCCAGCACCCGGTACATCTCAACAGTGGGCTCCGCTAGCTTGTCCTGAGCGCGAAGGACAAACACAGGTTCGCCTTCACCGATTTTGGGAATATTCAGCTTTCCATACTTGCCTGATATCGCCATGATTGTACCTCCTGCTTCGGCCGCTGTTGCAGGCATTTAAGGCCAGCCCTTTGCCCTTCTATGACAAAAGGTGTTTCAATCCTCTGCCTTCACAGCGCGCGCTATCTTGTGTCCCAGTTCCTTACATCTAACCAGATCCTCCGCCTTCGGCTGCCATTTGGCACGAACACCTTCGGTAGCCAGAGAAATCTTACAACGCCCGAGATGCTCTTCGATTAGTCGAACCCCTTCTCCGCTCCATCCGTAGGACCCGAATGCCGCGCCTATTTTCTTCTGGAATCTAAGGCCTCTCAGGTCTTCAAGAATGGGGCTGATTGTGGGCAAGAGGCCCCCATTGAAGGTGGGTGAACCTATGATAACGGCCTTGGCTTTGAAGATCTCGGTGATCACGTCATTTCTATCCGACACGGCCATCTGGAACGTCTTGTACGGGACGCCCTCAGCAGCTAGACCATCACCGATTGCCTCGGCCATCCGTCGAGTCCCTTCCCACATGGTGTCATAGAGTATCACCGCACTTCTCTCAGGTGTCTGTGCCGCCCAGTATTGGTACTTTTTCACAATCTGGAGAGGGTCTTTCCGCCAGATGACTCCATGGCTTGGCGCAATCATGTTAACAGGCAGATTTAGCGCTAAGACCTCTTCAATTTTTTTGGAAACGAAGCTGCTGAAGGGCGTGATAATGTTGGCATAGTACTTCAGCGCCTCTTCATAAAGTTCTTCCTGGTCTACCTCGTCGTTGAAGCGGAACGCTGTGGCGTAGTGCTGTCCAAAGGCGTCATTTGGCATGAGGATATTCTCGTTAGTCAGGTAGGTAAACATGCTATCTGGCCAGTGAAGCATGGGGGCTTCCACAAAGACCAGATCACGCTTGCCGATATTTATCCTGTCACCGGTTTGCACCGCTCTGAAGTTCCACGGTTGGTGGAAATACCCCTCGACGCTTTCTCTGCCCCGCTTGGATACTACCACTGTTGCCTTTGGAGTGTGTCTCATGACTGCGGGCAAAGAGCCAGAATGATCGACTTCAGCATGGTTAGCTACCACTAAGTTGATCCTACCCGGGTCAACCACCTTGCCGATGTTTTCAATAAGCTGATCCTGGAACGGCCCCCAGACTGTGTCCACTAAGGTGACTTTCTCATCTACAATGAGGTATGCGTTGTATGTGGAGCCCCTGTGCGTCGAAAGCTCATGGCCGTGGAATCGCCTCAACGCCCAGTCCACTACGCCCACCCAGTAAACGCCCTTCGTCAATTCGACTACCATCGTCGCACCTCCTGTGTTTTGCCTATTCCTTCCAGACTTTCCTTGCTGAACCATCATAAGAAACTATGGATGGAGAAGTCATAAAATACAACCGAAAAAAATTAAAAAATCATGACATCATGGGGGTAACAGCTCAGGTTGAAGCAAATTTCCAAATAGAGTATCATTTTAGGTGGTAGAGTTTAGGAATATGGGCTGCTACCAGCCCCCTGTTAGAAACTCGATTTGACAGTGCGGCAAAAGGTTTAGCGAGAGGTCACAAGATCACAACTCCGGTAACCCCATGGAAGCGAGGGGTAAGGGCTGTAACAGGGGAGGGTGGCGCGATTCTGAAGCGGTGCCGCCAGCGAAGTTCATGGGCTGACACCGGCCTCTGTGATTCGTTGGCAAGTTTTCCCACCAGTAAGCTAATCCATCAGTCACAACATAAATGTCGGCTATCCCGATCATGGCTCGTGCTGCCCTGGCTGGCCTCTGTGCTACCCGACAACCAAAGAGGCCTGAGGCTTCACTCTATCAATACCATCGTACCGTTTCAGGAAGGAGGTGATTGATTGGAGCAATCGGGAAAGCACCTGACAGAAGTCCTGGCTCCGTACAAAGACGAGCGGGGGGCAATCATTCCGCTATTGCAGAAAGTACAAGAGACCTTTGGCTACCTTTCGGAAGAGGCTATCTCCCAAATAGCTAAGTTCTTCAAGGTGTCTGAGAGCGAGGTCTTTGGGGTGGCAACTTTTTATGCCCAGTTCCGCTTTACCCGTCCAGCAGAGCACTGCGTGAAGGTCTGTTTAGGTACAGCCTGCCACGTGCGAGGTGGGCAGCAGATTCTGGAAGCAGTACGGCGAGATCTGGGGCTTGAGTCTGGCAGTACTACCACAGATTATAAGTTCGGCGTGGAACGGGTGGCCTGCTTTGGCTCCTGTGCTCTGGCGCCCGTGATGGTCGTCGATGACAGAGTCTATGGCAGACTGACCCCAACCAAGATAAAGGAAACGTTAGACAAGTACCGATAGTGTAGATAGTGGCAAAGGGAATGACGTTCGACAAATTACGCAAAGAGGCCATAGCAGAGTGGGAAGCTCTGGAGCACAGCCAAAAACCGCGCATTCTGATCGGCACGGCCACCTGTGGTTTGGCGTCCGGAGCCGACGCGGTGCTGGAAGCGATCAAACTAGAGCTGTCCCGGCGAAGCATTGAGGCCATTATCACCCAGGTCGGATGCATCGGGCTCTGCTACGCAGAGCCTATGGTAGACATAATCAAACCGAATCGGCCACGCATTTGCTACGGCAACGTCACCCCCGAGATTATAACCCGGCTTGTTGAAGATTATTTGGTTAAAGGCGATCCTTGTGCTGACCTAGCTTTGGGAACTATCGGTGATGGCCATATAGATGGCATCCCGAGCTTCTTTGATCTGCCAGTGCTCAAACCCCAGGTGCGCATAGTGCTACGTCACTGCGGCTTCATAGATCCGGAGAACATAAACCACTACATCGCTAACGGCGGCTACAGTGGCTTTGTCAAAGCTTTGACCATGAAGCCAGAAGATATCATTGCCGAGATCACGAAATCTGGCTTGAGGGGCAGGGGAGGGGCTGGCTTTCCCACTGGAACGAAATGGACCTTCTGCCGTAGATCGCCAGGTGATCAGAAATACATCATCTGTAATGCCGACGAGGGTGACCCCGGGGCTTTTATGAACAGGGCACTACTTGAAGGCGATCCGCATTCCGTTTTGGAGGGGATGCTCATCGGTGGCTATGCTATAGGGGCAAGCGAAGGATACATCTACTGTCGAGCTGAGTATCCTCTTGCACTGAAGCGGCTGAGAATTGCCATGAAACAAATGGAGGAGCGCGGTCTGTTGGGAGATAACATCCTCGACTCTGGCTTCAACTTTCATCTCAAAATAAAGGAGGGGGCAGGGGCTTTTGTCTGTGGGGAAGAGACGGCACTGATGGCCTCCATTGAGGGTAAGAGAGGTATGCCCCGAACTCGTCCCCCCTTCCCAGCGGTCGCTGGATTGTGGGGCAAGCCGACCAACATCAACAATGTAGAGAGCTGGGCCGACGCCGCAGCTATAATGCAGCGGGGGGCTGGCTGGTTCGCCTCCTTCGGTACAGAGACAAGTAAGGGAACCAAGACCTTCTCCCTGGTAGGCAAGGTGGAGCGCACCGGGCTGATTGAAGTACCCCTGGGTATCACCTTATCTGATATTGTCTACAACATTGGCGGCGGTATCCTGAAAGGCAAAGCCTTCAAGGCAGTACAGACGGGTGGGCCCTCCGGAGGGTGTCTGGGAGCCGATTTCCTGCAAACCCCTGTCGACTATGAGACCCTTACCAAAGCCGGCTCCATTATGGGCTCCGGCGGCATGATCGTCCTGGACGAAGAGACCTGTGTGGTGGACCTAGCACGTTACTTTCTCACCTTCGTTCAGGCTGAATCTTGTGGTAAGTGTGTATTGTGCCGCGAAGGAACAATGCAAATGCTGGAGATTCTGACAGATATTACTGAGGGTAAGGGCAAGCCAGGGGATATAGACCTGCTTTTGGAATTGGCGGAGAGTGTTAAGTTGGGGTCACTTTGTGCCTTAGGGGGAACAGCACCTAACCCGGTGTTGACCACCATAAAGTACTTCCGACAGGAATGCGAAGCACATATCAATGATAAACGATGTCCTGCCAAGGTGTGCAAAAGCCTTGTCTCCTTTTACATCATTCCTGATAAGTGCCAGGGCTGCCGCATATGTCTGAGGAGTTGTCCCACTAATGCCATAGCTGGTGATAAACGAATGATCCATGTCATAGACCAGAGTAAGTGTATTAAGTGCGGATCCTGCCTTGATGTCTGTCCCGCTCGATTTGGTGCTGTGGCCAAGGTCAGCGGGGAGCAACTAGCCACTCCTAAGGAGCCAGTCCCTGTCGATAGCTGGGGAAAGGCATAGTTAAAGGAGACCTTTTGGAAACGATCACACTGAATATCGATGGGCATGAGGTCAAGACTGAGAGAGGGAAGTCGGTACTAAGGGCGGCTTTAGATGCGGGAATCTATATCCCAAATCTCTGCTATCACCCCGACCTAAGTCCCTGGGGTGCTTGCCGATTGTGCGTTGTCGAGGTCGACCGTGTACGGGGACTACCCACGTCCTGCACTTTACAGGCAGAAGATGGGATGGTGGTGAAGACCAAGACACCTCAGGTTGAGCAGATACGCCGAATGGCTATGGAACTGATGCTGGCCACCCATCCTCAGGATTGCCTGGTATGTCCACAGAATCTTAACTGTGAATTGCAGGCTGTTGCCCAGTATCTGGGAATTAACAAGCAGCATTTGAGAATTCGACCTAAAGAAATCCCCATCAACACCAGTAATCCCCTTTTTGTCCATGACCTTAACAGGTGCATCCTCTGCGGTAGATGTATTCGAGCCTGCAATGAGTTGCGGGGAGTGGGAGTGCTTTCTTTTATAGGGAGAGGCAGGGAAACCTACATCGGCACAGCTTTCAACCGCGCTCTAGCCGATGCTAATTGTAGATTTTGTGGTGCCTGTGTTGAGGTTTGCCCCACCGGGGCACTCAGGGACAAGGATGGACTATTGGAAGTGGGGAAAGAACGCGAGGCAGCGCTTGTTCCTTGCAAATACACCTGTCCTGCCGGGATAGATGTACCTCGCTATATTCACTTCATCCTTCAAGAGAAGTACTCCGAAGCAGCCGCGGTGATCAGAGAGAAGGTCCCTTTCCCTAATGCGCTAGGGCTTGTCTGCAACCATCCTTGTGAGACTGTATGCCGTCGCGGTGAGATAAACGAGCCTATTGCTATTAGAGCCCTGAAGCGTGCCGCTGCCGAAAGAGAGACAAAACGGCCTCGCAAGAATCCTAAGAAAGCGCCACCGACGGGCAAGAAAGTCGCCGTAGTAGGGTCAGGCCCAGCGGGTCTGACGGCGGCATATTACCTGGCAAAGCTAGGCCATAGCGTCACCCTATTCGAAGCTCTGCCGGTGCTGGGTGGCATGCTGCGAGTTGGTATCCCTGAATATCGCTTGCCAAAGAAGGTTCTGGATGCAGAGATTAAGGACATAGCGCAGGTAGGATTGGATATCAAGACAAATACCAGGATAGAGTCTTTAGACGACCTCTTTGCGCAGGGTTACCAGGCGATCTTCCTGGCCATTGGCGCTCATCAAGGGAACAAAATAGGGGTGGAAGGAGACAACAGTCCCGGCGTGATTGATGCTGTTGCTTTCCTCAGGCAAACGAGTTTCGGAGAAAAGGTGAGGCTGGGAGATAGAGTAGCCGTCATAGGTGGTGGCAATGTTGCTATAGATGCCGCTCGTACTGCCCTCAGGCTCAACACTAAAGAGGTGACTATAGTTTACCGCCGCACTCGGGACGAAATGCCAGCCAGCTCGGAGGAAATAGAGGGGGCGTTAGAGGAGGGGGTGAAGATCTTCTACCTGGCGGCGCCAAACAAGATATGGAGCGAGAACGGGGTGGTGAAACTTCAGTGTATCCGTATGGAACTGGGCGAAGTTGATGCCAGTGGCAGGCGGCGTCCTGTGCCGATCAAAGGCAGTGAATTCGCCACAGATTATGACACTGTTATTGCCGCCATTGGTCAGATGCTCAAGGTTCCAGAGGCCTTCAAAGTGGCGACCGGGAAGGGAGATGTTATCAAGACCTCGAACAATGTTATTACCAGCAGGGAGGGTGTTTTTGCCGGTGGCGATGCTGTAACCGGCCCAGCCACGGTTATTGAGGCTATTGCCTCAGGAAGAAGAGGGGCCATTGCCATAGACAAATACCTCGGGGGAAGCGGGATCATAGATGAGCAATTAGCGCCAATGGCGGAGCCTGAGCCCTGGCTGGGATGCCAGGAGCGCTTTGGCTATTTGCACCGGAGCAAAGAGATGTGCATACCTGTAGAGCAGCGCCTTGGCGGTTTTGATGAAATTGAGAAGGGGTACGACGACGACACTGCCCACCAAGAGTCTTTGCGGTGTTTGCAGTGTGATCTCAGACTGAAGGTATCTCCGGTGAAACTTCCACCCAGAAGGCAGTCAACGAAGGGTGGCTGCTAAGACGGGCTAGATAGAAACCCACGGATATCAGTCACTTTCTCTGAATCCAACCTGGCATACTATCGTCTTTGTTCGTCCAACGCTTATTTGACTTCGACATGCTTGCTCCTTGCCTCTTCAGCTCTTGGCAGACTTATCTTGGTGTGCCGCTATCAGGCTCAAGTTTTGCCGAACTCCTACAGTCTGCTGGGAGAAAAGGCTGGTTTTCTTCGGAAAGATGAGCATAGTTCACAGTCTTGGCACTAAATTCGCAATTGGGCTGGTTCTTGGGGACACCGCTGCCCCCACAGCCTGGAGCGCCTTTCCGGTGATGCCCTCCCTCAGCCTCACTCCCTCGGAGTCGCCTGTGAGATGCTTGCATATCAGCCGTATTTGCGCTAAAATAGTTAGCAGTCTTGACATAAGAGTGCTAACTGTTCTATCCACTCGGGAGGTGTGAGTTTGCCTATCTATCGCTACAGGTGTCAGTCGTGCTCCTGTGAATTTGACTTAAGAAGAAGTTTTGGTGAGGACTCTGGCGCTCCTTGTCCCAGATGCAAGGGAGAGGGGCGTCGCCTTTTCTTGCCGGTGCCGATAATCTTCAAAGGCCCAGGCTTCTATACCACCGATAATCGGGCCAAGAACAGCGCGGCGGAAGCGGAGAACGGGACGAAGAAGGAAGTTGACAAGGAAGCATCGAAAGAACCTGCCAAGAAGAAAGAGGGGAACGGGTCTGAGTAGGGGTGCATGCTAGGGTCATGACCAAGCGAGATTACTACGAGGTCCTGGGTGTAGGGAGAGATGCTGATGAAGCTGCCTTGAGGAAGGCTTATCGCAGCCTGGCCATGAAGTACCATCCGGATAGAAACCCCGGCGATGCTGAGGCGCTCGACAAGATGAAGGAGATAAACGAGGCCTACGCCGTCCTCTGCGATAGGGAAAAGAGAAGGCTGTATGACACCTACGGTCACGCCGGGCTTCAGGGCCTCACTCAAGAAGACATATTCAGAGGGGTGGATTTCGCCAGCATCCTGGAAGGCCTTTTGGGCGGAGACCTGGGGTTCGGCGGCAGCATTTTCGATAGCCTTTTTGGTGGTCGGCGGAGGCCAGGGGGAAACAGGCAGACCCGAAGAGGCGCTGACTTGCGGTATGACCTGGCCCTCACCCTGGAAGAAGTGGTTTCTGGCGCGGAACGGAAGATAGAGATACCCAGGTTGGAGGCCTGCTCCGTTTGCCAGGGGACAGGGGCAAAGAAGGATGGCTTGAAGCAGTGTGAAAGCTGCCGGGGTTCAGGGCAACTGGTGACCGAGCAGAGGTCAGGCTACGCTGTTATTCGCCAGGTAACCACTTGCGGCAAATGCAGAGGCAGGGGTAAGATCATTACGGATCGCTGCGCTGAGTGTAAAGGGAAAGGCGCGATCGAGAAGATAAAAGAGATCACTGTCAAGATACCGAAGGGTGCCGCTACAGGGCATAGCATCAGAATTGTCGGGGAGGGAGAGCCAGGAGGAGATGGCGCAGAGAGCGGCGATTTGTATGTTGTGCTGGATGTAGAGAAGCACCCCATCTTTGAGCGACATGGCGATGACATCTATGTCATAAAAGAAATTGAGCTGCCTGAGGCGGCTCTGGGCGGGGAGTTGGACGATGTACCGGGGCTGGAAGGCGATCTGAAGGTTCATGTCCCCGCTGGGACGCAAAACGGCGCTGTTCTAAGGATAGACAACAAAGGCATACCCCGTTTGAGCAATCACGGTAGAGGGGATGAGTACGTGGTGCTGAAGGTAGTAACTCCTACCCGTCTGAGCAAGGAAGAGAAGGAGTTGCTGAAGAAGTTCCAGGATTTGAGAAAGCAGCGGTCTCGCTGATTAGTCTTGCGGCGCTTGGCTAATTGCCAGTGACGCCCTTCCCCCGAAATGGAATTTCCCAAACTGGTCAGAGAAGCGGAACTACTCAGCCCTCCGCTTTTCCACAAGGTAAGACACTCCATAGAATACCGGGAGGACCCCCTGACGGGGGTGCGGTGCCGCATAAACGTTAGGAGGACAGAAAGGCTGAGAAAGGCTCCTGCCGCGGTTGACCTTAGTGAGGTCATTGGCAGGCCGGAGGATTGCCCGTTCTGCCCTCAGAATATCGAGCGAGCCACGCCGCTTTTTGTGAAAAGCTTCTCTCCCGAGGGAAGAATCAAAAGGGGTGAGTGCTGTTTCTTCCCCAACCTATTCCCTCTGGCTGAATATCATGCTGCTGGAACGCTGACTTCAAAGCATTTCCTTGACCTGGACCAGTTTCAGCCCCAGATGCTGGTGGACAACATGTTGGCAACCAGAGAGTTTCTGGCAAAGGTCAGCCAGACTAGCCGGGAAGCTCGATATCCCATATATCTGTGGAACCATCTGCCACCGAGCGCTGCCAGCGTGGTTCATCCTCATGTTCAAATCCTGGTGGATCGCCAAGCCACCCCATACCAGCAAAGGCTGCTGGAAAGCAGCCGGGACTACCTCTGCAAAACGGGAAGCAGTTACTGGCGGGACTTCGTTGCGAAAGAGAAAAGGATCGGGCAGAGGTGGGTAGGAGAGAGGGATTCTGTGGCTGTTATCGCCAGCTATGCGCCTCAAGGCAACCGAGAAGCGCAGATCATCTTCAAGGAAACCAGCGATCTGGCTGAAGTGACTGAGCCACAGATTGCTGATTTTGCTGACTGCCTTATCAGGTTACTGCGCGGGTATAAGCAAATGGGAGTTAACTCCTTTAACCTGACGACCTTCTCGGCACCCATGGGAGAAGAGTTGAATTATTACTCCTTGCACGCCAAGCTCATCTCCAGGCCGGCGTGGCAGCCGTTCTATCGCAATGACACCGGCATCCTGGAGAGGTTCCATTATGAGGCTGACATTGAGATAGAGCCTGAGGCTTTCGCCCAGGCCATGAGAGCCTCTTGGAGAGATGGGGGTGGAGCGGCGGCTGACGAAGGCCGGTAGGACCTGAGCCGCAGGGTGCTTGGCCCACCCTGCAATTGTGTGCCTGCTGTCAGAAACTTAGAAGCATGTGTGCACCAACAGAGGAGGATCAAATATGAGTGCCAAAGAACACCCGGCTCGCCTTGCCTCGCAACGTTCCATGAGATACAGTGTAAGGCGGAGCAAAGAGGAATGGCTATCCCTGTTTGCCGATGATGCCATTGTGGAAGACCCTGTCGGCCCCTCCCCCTTGGACAAGGAGGGCAAGGGACACCGGGGAAAGGAAGCCATCTCCACCTTTTTCGATAGAATTATCATGACGAGCGGCCGCAAATTCGAAATCAAGGATTCTTTTGCCTGCGGGCAGGAAGTGGCCAACGTGGGGACCATCCACCTCTTTTTCCCCGACGGCAGCGAGGGGTGGTGCGACGGGGTGTTCTTATACAAGGTCAATGAAGAGGGGAAGATCGTTTCTCTCCGGGCTTTTTGGGAATGGGACCGGGTGTTGGCCACCATCGTCAAGCCTGCATCCCACGTCCCTCCAGCGGCTTGAGCGATTGAGGACTGAGGAAGTCCCTTCCTTAGCTTTGGTGCGAAGGAAGGGATTCTTTCACATCTCGGTTGTGTAACCTGCTGTGCGGCCAATCCCTGTTTGCTAACCTGCCTGCATGGCGGTGTTTCTTCGCCGATGTGCGCTCATGCTATAATACCTCAAGGAGGCTGCGGCCTGAGGGGAGGTCATTCCCATGCCTGACAAAAGCGAGAAGGAAAAACTGAAGATATTGTTGGGCCACTGGATTGAGCACAACCGGGGACATGCTGCGGAGTTCAGACAGTGGGCCGAGAAAGCCAGGAAGTTGGGGCAGACTGCGGTTTACGATGATATGATGCAGGCAGCCCAGCAAATGAGTAAGGTGAACGATTTCTTGTTTGCCGCTCTGGATAGGGTGAAGGAGGGGTAAATGTGTCTGGCGAAGGCTTATTTGAGGGGAGACGGCCAGAGAGAGCTTCTTCTCCAAGATGTGGCGCTCATAGAAATCCGTGACAAGACGCTCCGCCTCTCGACAATCTTCGGCGAGGAAAAAGAGATAGAGGCCGTCATCAGGACAGTTGATTTTCAGAATTCGAGCGTCGTCCTTGAGAGACCTCGCTGACCGCACGGGCAGCGAGCGGCGCCTATGGTATCAGCAGCACCTTTATGGCCTCGTCGGCGTTGAGCTGGGTCTCGAAAGCTTCCTTGGCGCGGTCGAGGGGGAACTGGTGCGTTATCAGGTCTCTCGTTTTGATCTGGCCCGCCTGCATCATTTCCAGGGCCATGTCCCACCTCTGCCCACCGCAGCCCCGCAAGGTCATGTTCCTGAACTGAAACATCAGGCTCATCAGAGGCGGGGGCAGCTCCAGGTTTTTCTCAAACATACCCACCTGCATCATCCTGCCGAAAGGCCGCAGCATCTGTGCTCCCTGCCGAAAGGCCGCTGGTGAACCGGAGCATTCAAAGACCACGTCTGCCATCTCTCCCGAAGTAGCTTCCTTAACAGCCTCGATCGGATCTGTTTCCATGGGGTTCAAGACAGTATCAGCGCCTAGACTGCTGGCTGTGTCGCGGCGCATAGCTGAAGGCTCACTGATGATGACTTTGGGTGTCCCTACAGCCTTGCACCCCTGAGCAATGCACTGGCCGATCATGCCCGCTCCTAAGACAACCACTGTGTCCTTGGGCTGGATGCCGGCCCGCCTTACGGCAAAGCAGGCCACTGACGCAGGCTCAATGGTAGCGGCTACCTCCCAACTCAAATCCTCTGGTATCTGAAAAAGCATCTTCCCGGGCATCGGGTTAGGCACCACAACGTACTCAGCAAAGGCGCCGTCCAGCCCTTCCCCTGGAACAGCAGGATTCGGGCACCTCTCCCTTTGACCTTGCTGACACCAGTGGCACTTTCCGCAGGGACGGTAGCCAATTCCCACGATCCTGTCCCCCACCCTCACGCCATTGACAGCCTTCCCTACCTCAACTATCTCGCCACTGAACTCATGCCCCAATATCAGCTTGCCGGATGGGGAGACATCCCCCGTCCTGTACCTGTGGAGATCAGTGCCGCATATCCCGCAGGCCTGCACTTTCACCAGTATCTCATCCTTCTGGATGGAAGGGGTCTCTACTTTCTCCAGCCTTACGTCGCGACTACCGCAGACCACTGCAGCTTTCATCATCGGATCACTCCTTTACGCCGTCCAGCAAATCAGTCCCGCCCTGTATCAACCAGCCTGCACACAGGGCGTAACGCGCACCGCGGGGACTGCTTTCGGTGTGCTAATTATAGCAATAGTCCCAGTGCCTGCCAACGTTTGAAGAGAGCAGCCCCCATTCTATTTGACATCGCCTTACCTACCTGATATATCTGAGTCATGGCCAGAGGATTGACCAGGAAGAACGATGAGACGAAGGGAAGAGGACTGAGAATGCCGAAGAAGTTGCTACTCCTTGTGACCATGCTGCTGATCCCAGCTCTGCTATTCATATCTTGTGCAGAAATAGCTAGTGAGCAAGTAGAAAAGATGATACAGAGAAAAGATGTCGAACGCTTGATAGAAGTCCTGGGAGATTACGACATGCAACCCAAAGTTCGGGCGAGAGCGGCATTGGGCCTGGGAGAGATTGGGGATACCAGGGGAGTGGAGCCGCTCATACAGGCATTGCAGGATGAAGATAGCTTCCTGCGTCGCATGGCAGCAGTTGCCCTGGGAAACATAGGAGATACCAGGGCTATAGAGCCTCTGACTAACGCCCTGGAGGACGAAGATAGCGACGTTCGCCGGGATGCCGCGAAGGCCTTGGAGAAAATCGAGGCAAAGCAGGGTGGAGGATAGCTTAGAACGTTGAGTGGCCACCATCAGCAATGTAGCATGAGAGACTGGCGCTTCGTAATGTGAGAATGTCCGCTACGCGTAGGGTGACGCCATCCGCAGGTGTCATTCTGATCCGCCGCAGAGTTTGTGAAGAAATGCGGGCCGTAGCTTCGGCCCTTCACGATTTCCAGCTTTGAAGGGGCAATAAATTCACAGCCTCGCAGGCGGGGAAGAATCTCGCTCGTTACGTCGAATCGGCCTCCAGGCTTGACCTCGCATGGTATAACGTTGCCAGGGATTGCTCTGTCTAACTTGCGCCGCCGGGTTGAGAGGGTTGGAGATGGGTGCAAAGGCAGTTTCACTGAGATGCCTCGGGGTGATTTTGTTCGTAATTGTTTGTGCCTGTCTCCTTTTCCTTTCGGCACCCCCTTCAGTTTTGGCCGACGGCGGCATGATTTCCATAGCAGACAAGTTGCTTTATGAGCCAGGGCAAAAGGCGATCATAGCCTGGGATGGCCAGCAGGAAATATTGATTCTATCCACAGACGTTTACGCCGAAGGGGATACCATAGCCCTCCGCATAATCCCCTTGCCCTCCCAGCCGGAGAAGATAGAGCAAGGGGATTTCAACTCCTTCCTCCGCATCGGGGATCTGATTTATGATCGCTTCCGCCCTCGACAGGGCTGGTTTGAATGTGTGAGACACCAGGGGGAGGGTGGAGCGGGAGTAGACATTGTCTTCCATGAGAAGATTGGTGCCCATGACATCTGGGTGGCCAAAGCCCCTGATGCCGCTGGGTTTATTGACTGGGCTGAGGATTTCTTGATCCAGAACCAGATCCAGTATCAGATATCATCTCCCCAGTTAGAGTCATTAGCAGCGCAATACATTCAACAGGGGATACAGTTCTTCGTTTTCGACCTCATAGAGCTAACCCCTGACCAGAACAGCGTGGAGCCTATCGTCTATCAATTCCAGAGCGATACCCTCTACTTCCCTCTGAAGATCTCCTCCATCATTCCCGGCGAAACAACGATAAGTCTATTTCTGCTGACCCCGCAACCTTTGGTAGATGCGAGCCAGTTGCCCGAAAACAAGTCTGATCAGGGTGGGATGGAGATGAAGATTGCCGCGACCAAGGACAAGCGGGTTCAGTTCAAATTGGGTGAGAAAGAGCTTGCCTCTATCGACCCGCGGCTAACTGAGTTGCTGCCAGGGCATGCTTGGCTGACTGTCGTACAGTCTTATGACCCTCGTGATTATCGGTTGGACATCCCGTTGGCATCGCTGGACAAAGATGTCAAGCTAACTCTAGCTTCTGTTAGTTACGACTGAAAAGTGAACTGTTTATGCTTCAAAAGTGAACCGTTTACGGTTGAAAAGTGAACTCCAATGGTTACATTCCTCCATCAAGGAGGGGTGTAATGGATCAGATACACAAGCGGT